>CEQU01024084.1_pt1 | contig 14530 bp, 14 predicted proteins | sample 531031 | NCBI WGS metagenome assembly CEQU01 (sample SAMEA2621216, study PRJEB7988) | marine metagenome | isolation source: saline water (ENVO:00002010), including
GGTGGGGTGTTTAAGTTACCTCAAGACGACAACCCACCTTTTTGGGTAATGGTCATTATCTTAATTATTTTGATTTTGATAGGCATTCTAAGATGAACCCCCGACCTGTATGGGTTGAAGCGATGCTTATAACGAGCATGGTTGTCAGCATTTTCTGGTTATACATATTAGCCGCATTGTTGCTTGTTTTGCGGAATTCCATAAATTTATCTAATCAATATTCAAATAGCTAGTTGTAACTTACAATTAGCTATGCTAATATCTGGTAAACTTTATGTCTGAACATATTCCAATTCCCAAAGGTTTCCGCCCTATACCTCGTGCGGCAGACCACTACGTTATGTCTAAGAACGGTTTTGTGTTTAATCTAAAAACCGGTCGCCTACTCAAACAGCAGTGGAACGGGTATAGCACATACACGATTATTTATGACCAAGACGGAAACCAGTTCCGGTTCTGTCACGCCCATATGGATAAGCATCTCTACAAGCCGCTTACAAAGAAGTGGGTGTTGGAGCAAGACGGTGCGCGGGTGTGTCCTGAATATCCAGATTATGCCGTGTCACATTATGGTGCAGTATATAGGATAGTCCCGCGAAAGACCGGTCCCCGTGCCGGTGAGGTTTTTATGCTCAGTGAGTATGGGAAGCAGGGGCGAACCTATGTTAAACTGAATTCGCCCAAAGGGGGGAAGCCCAGAGAAGTTCGAGTAGACAAGCTAACCGAACAACTCTGGGGTGATGAAAGCACTTACGAGTGCTAAGTCTATTTGTTTGGTTCTGGGCGTGGAATTACATCCAGTCCAATACAGACCTTTGGTGGCATCGGCCTAACTTCTACGTTGGCTTTAATATTTGATGCTGGGTTCGTGAACGGTATGGGCAAGCTACCCGACAAGTCGGTCGAGCTACATGATACACCAAACACGATACAGGATGCCGCTACCAGCATTACAACGCTACGTTTCATAATCCACAAGCGTACAGAGTCCGACCTTCATGTCAACTTCTAAACCATTGACTATGCTTGATTAACAAAGTAGAGTTATTCGATAATGGATGCCGACCACCCTTTAGAAATAGACGGTTTAGAATTAGACTCTCTGAACGAGAAGGGGAAACCCGTAGATACTCGCTTAAAGAATGTTAAAAGTGCTATATCTATTTTTCAGACTTTGTCTAAAGCCGATGAGAAGTCGTCAGTTAACCGAGCGCGAGTGGATGCGATGTTTGACGGCTCCGCCCCGTATAATCAGGGAAGCTTGGCAACCAGTGGGCAACCCCTAAAAACAAACCTTAATTTCGGAGAAGCCCAACGGTTGTTGGACATCGCTCTTTCCGCATACGTTGATCTTTACTCTAGCTTAGAGTGTCTTGTAGAAGTAAAAGGCACGGCTGGAGAAAAAAGCGAGATAGCCCCACAAGAAGAAATCGTAGCAGATGAATTAACTCATTTGATCCGAAGTTGGCCTGAATTTCATAGTGCCTACTTGAGACTCTGCACGACCTTCATTAAGCATGGTGTTTCCATTGCTTACTTCGACACCCCCGACGATTGGAAATTTAGAGTTGGTGGTTTCACCGATATACTGATCCCCCGCCAGACCCCTGCATCTGAATCCTGTATCGACATCGCTGTTGGTAGACGGGAGTACTTGTTGCATGAGCTATATGGGTTCATCAAGAACGAAGATGCCGCTAAAAAAGTGGGATGGGACGTAGAGGAAGTGAAGCGGGTCATTGCTAAGAACGCGAGCACTAAAGGCAGGGGAACCTCTTCGTCATTCGACAACTATGAAGTTCTTCAGCAGGAGATGAAGAACAACGATATCTACACAGGTATCCAGAACCCCACGGTTTCTGTTCTTCATTTTTGGGTCAAGGAGATGGACGGATCTGTTAGCCATTACATGGCGGCTGAGAATAACCCGAAAGATTTCTTATACAAGAAACTTTCTAGGTATCAAAACGCAGAACAGGCTTATGTGATGTTCACTTATGGCGTTGGATCTAATGGGACGTATCATTCTGTCCGTGGATTAGGTCAGCGGATCTTTTCGCACATACAGACGAGTAACAGGCTACGCTGTCAGCAGATTGACGGGGCTATGCTTGCTTCTGCTGTGATGATCCAGCCGGAGAACCAACGGTCTTTGGATGAGTTACAGTTTACATATTACGGAGCATACGCAGTTATGAGTCCGAATGTGAAGATTGTGGAAAAAGCTATTCCTAATCTGGGCACTGCCGTTCAACCTGCCCTACAAGATTTGACACAGCAACTTCAGTTGAACACTGATACAGTAAGCACATACGGACCTACTCAGGGTTCACCTTACCGGAATCAGATGCAGGTTGCTTCTGACATGGATGTCACGACCAGATTGTCTGGTGCATCCCTTAACCTTTTCTACGCTTCATGGACTAGATTGTTACGCGAGGTGGTTCGTCGGGTAGTTACTACCAAAAAGCAAGATGCCGCCGTAAAAGACTTTTATGATAGGTGCGCGAAGCGTGGAGTCCCTGCTAACTTCATTAACACGCTTGATGTTAACAGGACAAAGGCAGTTCGTTCGATAGGCAATGGTTCCTACGCGAACCGGATGATGGCTCTTAAAGAGCTACAGGGAATCAGTGGTCAGTTTGACGATGTGGGTCGCCGCAACTTGACTAGGGACATTGTATCTACTCGTGTTGGTCATGACTTAGCTGATCGTTATGTTCCTGCTGATGTGGAGAAGCGTCCATCTGTGGATGTTAAGATTGCGTTCTTCGAGAACCAACAGTTGCAAGCGGGTCAGGCAGTTCCTGTTATTGCTAACGAGTTACATGGGACACACTTAGAAGTGCACGTCCCATTGTTGAATCAGTTGATTGAAGCTTTAAACACTGGGGAGGCAGACCCCCAGCAGGTATTACCTATGCTTCAGGCTATGTATCAGCACATAAGTGAGACGGCTCAATTTGCCGCTGGAGATCCTGCCCTTGAAGGGTTGGTTGGGCAGACCAGACAGGTTCTCCAGTATGCCGAAGAAGCTATAAACAACACCCTGAAAGCCATACAAAAAATACAAAGGGATCAGGCTAAAGCGCAACAACAGGAGGGTGAAATGGCGGCACAGGCGGAGGAGCAAATGATGGCGCAAGAACAGCAATCAGTGGATCAACAAGGTGCGAAGATGCAAGAACATCAGGTAAAGATGCAGATTGCGCAGGAGAAAGCCGAATTGGACATGGCTATTAAGCAGAAAAAACATGAACAAGAAATGGCTATACGAGACGCGAAAGCCGCGCTAGAGTTCCGTGAGAACTCTTAAATAATGCCAAAACATCCGACTCCACCCTTGCCGGTGGCGCGATGGTTCAAGGATATAAAATCCATAGAAGAACTTCGCGCCATACTCAAAAACCCTAGTTTCCAACAAGCTGTTGCTATTTTAAAGGAAATAGCGGGGCCTACATTTTCGTCTTTGCAGAATTCTGAAGCTGACAGTAGGAGGTTAGCGTGGTATGCAGGTTACCGAGATGCTTTTAATGATCTTGAAAAGTTGACAAAATTGCCTGAAGATACAAGAAGTAATACAACAACTCTTACCGAGTGGACACATATAGATTAAAATGAGTGAAGAAACCGCCGCCGCAGAACCCGAAGTAGAAGTAGTCGAAAGTGATAACGCTATTGAAAGTTTGCCTGAAGAGCAGATGGATTTTAGTTCCGCACTAGATGCGGCATTTTCAAAACTGGAAGCACCACAAGATCCAGAACCACAAGAGGAACCACAAGAGGAACCACAAGAGGAACCACAAGAGGAGCCTAAAGAAAAAAATGAAAAGGTCACCGAGGAAAAAACTGAGGATGATGCTGGAGAAGAACCAGAGTCTAAAGAGGACTTGGAGTCCTTTGACCCAACGGATGCTTTGGACGAAGAAATCGGAGATGACTGGACTCCGAAAGCCGCTTCTCGATTCAAACAGTTAAAGGAAGAACTCAAGTCTAGTAATGACGAACTAGAAGCTTTGCGGCAACAAGTTGCTGAAGCGGATAGTAAGTTAAAAGAATTTTCTGGGGATACTTCCAATGAGAGTATAGAAGCCCTTCAGGAGAAGTTAGCTGATTTTGAGAGTCAAAAGATGATGACGGATCTGGAGTCAACACAGGCTTATAAAGATGCGGTCACTGATCCGCTCGACAAACTAATAGATGAAACTAAAGAGATAGCTGATAAGTATCAAGTCTCCGCAGATGATTTAGTAGATGCCTTAGCTGAAAAAGATCAACAGAGGCAGGACGAGTTGATTTCAGAAATTCTGTCAGAAGCTACTGATCGAGATAGAGCTAGAGTTTACCGGATTTTAGAAGATATAGACCCTATTTTGAAACGTAGGGAAGATATGTTTAATAATGCTTCGGAAGCTTTAAATGAGGCAAAGTTGGCAGAGGAGCGTAAAATTGAATTAGCGGCGGCTGAAAAGCTGAATGACCGCAAGCTTGCCGCTAAAAACGTGGTGTCTAGGGTTCAAAAGAAGCTACCCTTCCTGAGTTCCATTGACGGTTTGGACATGAAGGCTATCCAAGAGAAAGCGGCTGAAGTAGATCCTTCTGTGATTCATCCTGTGGACTACACATATAATTCTGTCAGTGCCCAGATATTGCCCTCCGTTATTAGGGAGTATATGAGCATGCGCAAAGAAAACGAAGTATTGACGGACAGATTAGCTGAGTATGAAGGCGCAGAGCCAACAATGTCAGGTTCTGCCCCATCTTCTGGTAGTGTAAGTGATGATATGACGTTTGAAGAGCGGGTAGAGTCCGCCTTCGCTAATGCATAAACTTGGTATTGACAATGCCAATATTTAACTTAGTCTGATTATATAACATCAGCTTAGGTTGCTCTAGCCTTTAAATAGTTCTATTTCGTAGCTGATCTGAGTGGACTGTGATCCGCCGCATTTGAGCCGTTCGGTTGCTCTAGCCTTTAAATAGTTCTAGGAGCGGATCTACTAAAACTTAGACGTGTCCCCTATGTTAAAGGGCGACACATATATTCATTTAACACACTTATAATATCATGGCTAGAAATCCAGCTTCTGGCGACTTCCTTCAGGGGAGCACTGCCGCAATTAACACGATCCTCGCTGAAGAGGCTAACCGCATTGGGGCTGATGTCCACAGGCGCGTTACACACACTTCACCTTGGATTGACCTCATTAAAAAAACAGCTTTCCCCGATGGGATGGGCTATCAACTAACCACGCTTGTTTACGACCGTGCGCTTCCGACTAATGATGTCACAGGCAACGCAGTGGGGGCAAACTGGCACTCAGTAGGAACTACTGACAGTGGTGGTAATGTATTCGGGACTTCCGTTCTCGACCAACCTCTTGATGATGCCGCGAACGATGTCCAAGGGCCAAATGGTCTTGGGAGCGAACAGCGCAACTACATCAACTTTGGTAAGCAACTCAAGAAATACAGCATCGAGCGTTCGATTATCGAATCTCCTCGTATCAATGTTGATGACTTGCGTTATGCCGCCCATCGCCAAGATCAGCTTCGTGCTGTGATTGATGCCCTTTCAGATGCCACACGGCACACATGGGAAGAGCGTTACCGCGACGAGTTCGACAAGCTTGCTGACAACACTGTTATCTGCCGTCAAGATCAAGCATCTGAATTCCTCACTGCTAACGAGGGTCAGACTACTGACGCATTGGGTGCGGCAGACGGAGACCTTGATGGTGGTGGTGCCACTAAAGTTAAGGACAATATTTCCAACGCAGTTATGGATAAGATCTATTTCCAGATGATCCGTAAGGGTGCTACACAAGGTGCCTACGGTCGTGAGAATGGTCGTCCAGTGTTTGGTCTTGTTTGTTCTTCGGAAGCTTCAAACTTCCTGACAACCGAGAGTGATTCTATCAAAGATGACCAGCGTTACAACAACGCTCGCGTTGGTGACCTCATAGCTCCACTTGGTGTTGAGAAGTCTTTCCGTGGTTTCTACCACTTGATTGATGACCTTGCACCACGTTACACTGACGGTGATGCTGGAGCTATTACTCGTGTTGAGCCATACAAAGTCACTAATGGTCTTACCACTGTTGATTCTGCTTATGACACTGCGGAGTATGAGGTAGCTTACGTTATCCACCCAGATGTGTTTGAATCTCAGATCCCAGCACCATTTGGTGGTTCTAACGGAGTTACATTCAACCCCGTTGACTACAAGGGTGAGTTCAAATGGACTAACATCCTCAGTGAAGCAACCAACCCTGACGGGACTATTGGTTTCTTCCGTGGAATTCTAGGGTCCGCATCTAAGCCGATTAAAACAGAGTTTGGTTACGCCATCGTTTTCAAGAGAAACGAAGCCGCTTCCATTGTTTAATCATTAGATACTAGTTATCACAGCGGGGGTAGCGGGTCTTAGGATCTTCTACCCCCGCATAACTTATATAGAAAATGGCAGATTTAAGTGAACTTAAGGCAAAAATCGAAGAGGCTAAGATTAAGCTTCAGGGACTTCAAGCCCAACTTGAAATGGCTGAGAAGCAAGGTAGGGGCGAAACTCCTGTCGCAGATGCGCCAGCAGATGCAGATGGACAAGATGAAGCTCCAGCAGAAGATGCAGGGGAACAGACATTTTCCGAAGCGGTAGAAAAAAGTCTACAAGAGACTGCTCCTGAGACAGCAGTTGTGGTAGCCGCTATGGAGAAACCTGAACCTACGTATTCTGATGGTAAGAAAGACAATAAGCATCTCCTCGAATTTTTCGACCAAGAAAAGTTAGAAAGTGGTGAGTCAGCAGATCCTGAGAAACAACCCTCCGAGCCAGAGTTAGATTACATAGCTTTGTTTGAAACAGTTTACACTGACGGTGGTTCGTTCGATGTGAATTCAAAGACGGATCAGCAGAAAATGGATACCATGCGGAATGCTATAGAAGGTGACCCTCGTGTTGCTGAGTTAGCCGCTACCGACCCAGAAAGATTTGCGCTTTATATGTATGGGCGTAAGTCCGTCTTGTAGAAGTTTATACGACTCCAGCTTCTAGGGACTTACCAAGTTGTCCCCTGAACCTGAATGTGCCGAGGTGCGAAAGTGCCGCGATTGTATCGCAGTATATTTCGCCGCCTATGTCTGTCCATCTTTTACAGAAGGATATGTCCTCCCCTAGTGCACCCTCTTCTTCACAGGTAATGCAGTCGAAGAAAGCGGGGAAGTTTTTAGTTTCCACTAACTTCCCGTCCTGTATCTGAGTCGAATACGTAATCTTTTCGGGGTATGCTTTTGCCATCTTTGTAAACACGTTACGGTCTACCATCATAAAACCTGCCGGACCGCGTGTTATTTTAACAAAACCGTCCTCGTCTGGGGTCTTGTCTTTAAATTTAAGAATGAATTTAGACTCGTTTGGGTTGGTTAAATTTTTCGTGAGGTAGGGTGCTAGAGCTAAATCAACGTCTTTCCGTAGTAGCCTCCATATATCTTCTGGCTCAAAACCTATATCGGCATCTATGAATAATATTTTAGTGCAATCTGTTTTAAGAAACTTATCGACGATGTCATTTCTAGCGTGACTGATTAGTGCTCCCCCTGAGTGGAGGTGAAACGAAGTGCTATACTTTAAGTCTTTGGGTCTCGATGCGGCGATGAACGAGACGACACTGTTGACGTAGTTAACGTATGTTTGGAATCCAAATGCTGGTGTCGCTATAAAAAGCCTGTGTTCTTTGTCAGGAAGCATTTTGAATTTTCCGCCAGCATTTTCTTCAAGTCAACCTTTAAGCAGTAATATTACGCGAGCTTGTAATTTGATTGACTTCACAGTATAATTAGTCATGTCTACATCAATTTCTGGTTCTATCCGTTTAACTTACGGCAACCACACACATAACGAAACTTTTAGCGGCACGACTACAGCCCTATCATTCACCAACCAAAGTCACGGCTATTCTGCGGGGGAGGGTCGCGCCGTATACCATGCTAGCACTGGGGTGGCGCTATATGATATCGCAGATGAGCTAGATGGTGGGCATGAAGGTTTACTATTAATTAAAAATATAAACACAGCAGGGCATCTAAATGTTAGTATGGATGCGGGTACTAGCTTTGATGTAAAACTTCGGGCGGGTGAAGCGAATCTTATTTCAGTAGGCCCCGACCATGTGGTAAACATAAAAACGGACGTTGCGCCACTAACGACTCAGGCAGTCGCTTCCGTAACTTCGGCTGGGGTGATTACTTTTGGTTCTGCGATTGCCACAGCAGGTACATACCTGATGACAGCAACCGCCGATCCGAGCTATTCTTCAGCGGGACCACTATTTATAATGAAGACTACCAGTGATGCTACGACTAGCGGCACTGTCTATGAATTAGATGGGGAAACAACTAAAGACTTGGCTACTGGCCCGTTATTCACAACTGACACTCGTGTAACATTAGACTACATCTGTGATTACCGATTTACTTTAACTGAAGCCTAAAATGGCAAATATACAATTACAGCGGGGACTAAAACAACAAGTTGATATAACATATAAACTTGCTGGGGCTACGGATGCCGTAGACCTAAGTTCTGGTTTTGATGCAGAACTAGTAATCCGCCGTAAGCGAGGTGACAGTTTCCAAGGTAAGGTTATTGACACCTTACGGTTTGGAGCGACATCAGGAACCGCAGTCCCTGAAGCGGATAGTAGGATAACTTTGAACTACGCTTCTGCGGGACCGAACGTCCAGCTTAAATGGAGTACCGCACAAGCTTCTCTATTACCTAACGAGTCAGTAACCGTATTTGGCGATTTGAAAATTATACAGAATTCAACTGGGGAGACTGTACACCACATACGACTAGCTTTTGACATCTTACCAGAAATCACAGCATAATGGCGAACGAAACTGTAACTGTAACCCAGTCTGTTAATAATGTACACGTAGTTACATCTGGTGCTACTGGGTTAAATGCCGGAGGTGATATAGACGGCAATTTGTCGATTACGCCTATTTGGAATGAATCAGGCACTGAGTTTACCTCTTTGTTGGTTAATGTTACTGACACCTCAAGTTCCTCAACCAGTGAGTTACTTGATATGCAGATTGGTGGTGTGTCTAAGTTCGCTGTTGATAAGGCGGGTGACACTGTAGCAAAAGGGGGTCTTACTGTCGGAGCTAATGCCGCAGGAAGTGATGTGTTGTTATATGGTGCTACAGATTCTCGTAGTGCCCGTTGGGATGCGAGTGACGACTCACTTGAGTTAACCGATAACGTAAAGTTAAAGATAGGAACTGGGGACGACCTTCAACTTTACCACAATGCTTCCCATAGTTACGTCGAAGCCACGACAGGTAATTTGTATATCGGGAACAACACAGACGACGGTGATATAATTTTCCAATCTGATAATGGTTCTGGCGGGGTAGCTGAATACTTTCGTGTTGATGGAGGGGACACCAATCTAGTATTTAGTAAGGCTCTAAAACTTAACAGCGTAAATATAGACGCTAACTCTAATAAGGTAACAAATCTTGCAAACGGTTCTGCTAGTGGTGATGCAGTCAATGTTTCTCAACTGGATACGAAGCAAGCTACAATTACTGGAGCCGCTACCACTATAGATACCGAAGATCTCACTGCATCTCGTGCGGTTGTTTCAAATTCTTCCGGCAAAATTGCTGTGAGCGATGTCACATCAACGGAGCTTGGATACTTAGATGGAGTAAGTTCAGCTATACAAACCCAATTAGATGCCAAGCAAGCTACAATTACTGGAGCCGCTACCACTATAGATACTGAAGATTTAACGGCTTCTAGGGCACTCGCATCAAATGGGTCTGGAAAAATCGAGGTTTCGGCTGTTACTTCGACGGAACTTGGTTACTTGGATGGCGTTACTTCGGCAATCCAGACACAACTAGATGCCAAGCAAGCTCAACCGTCTGAAGGAGCTTTTGCAAACGGAGATAAGACAAAGTTGGACGCAATCGAATCTGGTGCAGACGTAACCGATGCAACTAATGTTACTGCCGCTGGTGCACTAATGGATAGTGAGCTAACCGATTTGGCAGGTGTGAAGGGGGTAACCATTTCAACTCTGCAAGTCAAACCATCTGAAGGCGCGTTTGCGGATGGGGACAAGACAAAGTTGGACGCGATTGAAGCAAGTGCAGACGTAACGGACGCTACTAACGTCTCAGCGGCTGGTGCTTTGATGAAGTCCGGTGGCTCGATGTCGGGAACCCTAGATTTCGGCAGTGAGGCAATGTCTAACGGGATATGGTCAGGGGGAGCGTTAGGGGGCAACCTTCAAGGAGGAGGCTATAAAATAACAGGAATGGCGGCAGGAACCGCTAACGGTGATTCGCTAAGGTGGGAGCAACTCCGGACGATCAAGAACGATCAAACTAATACGACCTATACCTTGGTTGTTGGAGACGCGACCAAAACGGTTCGACTTAACAACGCATCAACCGTCACGGTAACTGTTCCCGATAATACATTTGAACCGGGAGATGTGGTCACGCTTTTCCGCAAAGGTGCTGGCGGGGTTACAATCGACGAAGCCTCTGGAGTTACTATTAATTCTGTTGGTGACAAAAAGAAGTTAGCCTACCAATACTCAGCCGCCACCCTGATATGTATAACAAAGGGCAGTGGTGCATCCGAGTTCGATCTAATCGGAGACTTGACCACATAATGTTTGCAGGAGTAGCCGCCAGTTCTAGCACCCCATATGGGTATGAGTTCTACGGGAATCAACCACTCGCGTGGTATGATGTCAGTTTGGCTGATTCCTATGATGCAGATGGGAGTGACAAGGTTTCAGCTTGGAGGTCAAGATGGACGGGCAAAGTGCCAACCGAGGATTGGACGCTTACCCAAGGCACAGCCAGCAAACAACCAATAATCTATTCATCAGCTTTAACCAATCGCGCTGGAGGTGATTGCCTTTCTTCTGGAACTATTAAATTTTATGAAGGGTCAACAACGACTTTTTTAGTAGGGGGGAACGACACTGACCGACATATTGATTCAGTATTATTTTTAATAGCTCAATATCAGCCGGGGTATAGTGTAACAAACATATTACTTGCCCAAGAAGGCAGTAGTGATGATTGGGATGACGATAAAGCTTGGTGGTATGCAAACATCAACGATGCTTCCCCCAAAGAAAACAGGATAATTTGGGCATACACTTCCTCTACCACATTTAAATATATGACGAACTGGTCGCCGGGAACGTATGACGGGAATGATAACCCCGGAGTATATTACGACCATATAGGTTGCGGTAGAATACCGAGCGATACAAATAAACCTTCTTTGTTTATGAAGGATTTGGTTAAAAAGAATTCAAACGCGTACGCTATGGACTCAGACGTATTTGGTCCACTAAGACTGGGGGCTAATTATGCTGAACACCGCCCGTTCAGAGGTTATATAGCTGAAGTTATTATGTTTGATGCAACAGAAGCAGAGTTCTCTAACACGCAAGTCTCTGCTTTGAGTTTGCAGATGGCGAAAAGACATAACGTAGATTCAACCAACAACGCTTCAGGACTTGGTTATTGATGAGTGAAGAAACGGAGAACTATTACCTGCACTACACGGGGGATAATGCTTTGGCTGAAGCACAAGCCGCGTGTGACCTATGCCACCAGTTAGCGAGCCGCCCTGCCTCAGAAGGGGGCATTGAGAACTATTCCGCTGAAAAGTGGGCAGATCCTAGAAAGCACCCAGACAAAGATGAGTATATTGTCCCGATTGATGTGAAGTGCCTAGACATTGTTGATATTCCTGAAGACATACAATCTAGGCTGGATGCTAGAGCAAAGCTCACCATATCCGAGGTTTGGCAAGGTGGGTGGTTTCCAACTGACCCCAATGACCCAGCGGATTCGCTAGAGGATCAAGAATAACGCCATAAAAATCTTGAAAACGAATCCTCCACGACTTATTTTTTAAGCCTATGAAACGAATTGAGTTCACTGATGAAGAACGCAGAATGGCTATTCAGTTGTTTAATATCGCCGTTATGGAGCGCGGATTAAGTGTATCTGCCCCCGCAACAATGCTGGCTAGAAAATTTGCAGACGACCCTGAGCCTGATACCTCTGAAGAGCCTCAAGAATTACCACAACCTGATTAATGCCTGTTCAACGAAATCAACCCAGTCCACAAAGACAACACGTTCTGTCATTCGTATCTCCGAATGTGCAGGATATTTTGTTCTATGAGACCGTAGACGCTCAGAGGGTTGGTATGACCCCTGAACAGCTAAAAAATTCGCTACCTAAGTACGGGACTAAACATCCAGATACTACTAATTTTCCTAATCATGTTTTGGCTTATATACGGCAAGCTGATCCAAATGGTCAGTTCTACCAGTATTTTTATGTCAACGAAAGGGAGACACAGGACAATTACAATTTTGAGCACTCCCAAGCAAACTTGGGTCAAACAAAGTTTGATACCGTTGTAAGGACGTATGTTTATTTGAGGTCTTCTTTTGAAGAGGGTGTCGCCGCATTATCCGCTGGATCAGCGATGCCTTTAAAACAAAAGTCGGATGGGGGTGATGGTTGGGAGGATGACACTACGGACACCTTTTATAATAAGGGTTATATCTTAATGGGTCGTGAACAGAAGAGGATAGGCGATAAAGAATTAGATGGGATATTTGTTGTAGAGCAAAGGGTGTATTTTATACCTACCACCATAACAACTCATAACTACGACGACCTTTCGCACAATACTTTAATGCAAGCTGTGGATTACCTTTACCACGGTCAAAGTGTGGCTTATACAAATAATGAGGGTGAAAGTGCTAGTGGTACCGTACAGACTTTATTTGCAGAAGAAGAGTCTGACTATTGGAAAACCCAAGTGCGTGATGTGGGTGATGGCCTAAGGGTTGGGTTTTATCGTGAGGGTAGGCAGGTATCTTCAGATTGGTATGAGGTGATAACAAAAGACGTAATTGCTGGGGAACCTATAGATACAAAGAATATTAAATTAGACGAATACGATACAGTAACTGAGCATACGTTCCCTCCTGTATTGCAGTCAATAAAAGTGATTTCGTGGGAAAGGCATGATGGGCAGATGCTTTCTTTCCCTGAGTACCACATGAACCCAGAAGCATATCGAGGGCCTTGCAAAACAACCGTAGTAGTCAAGTGGTCGCCAGACCCATTTACACAGAATAATGGCGGTAAAGTAGAGTCCTTCGCCATGCAACCCCAATCCTTTACATTTGGAACTCCCTATGTGCGGATATCAGTTCCACCATGTCTGACAAAAGGGCGTGAAATACAATGCACATCAGGCACTGTAGATCCCGTGTATAAGTATACGGTATATACAAAAAAGATACGTGCGACCATTCCAACGACTTGGCCTGATACACATGTGGCTAGAGATAAGCAAGAAGTGGCTAGGGGAGGTTATATAAGGACGACTTGGACGGTGCATAAACCAACTTATTCTGAGTAAATGTCGAGTTTGTTTAAAAGCTTTAAGAATTTCTTTTCTCGTTCTGTCGAAGAGTCGGTAGAAGAATCTTTAGATGAGTTTTTAGAACCAGCGGATTCAAGTGTATCCCCGTCTGAGTTAAGGGATGTTCCTCTATTTACTGCGTTACCAGATGCGATGGGTGACGCAGAGTATTATGCGGCTAGAGCCTTTAGTGATGACGAGGGAAGAGAAGTCCAACACTTAGATGTTCGTTATCGCCAAGAGCATGAACCTTATAGGTTTGAGCCTGACAGTGATATGAACGTGTGTGTTACAACAGCATACATATACGAGATACACCCAAAGGGTGATGGCAAGGAGGTCACACTTCACGAACTAGACAAGAATATTATAAAGGTAACTGACGACTGTGTAGTATATTCTAAATTTGGAACTGACGAGCATGGTCAAATTAATACCAAATACACACTACATGTGGAAGAAGGGGATCAGTTTGGTGCTGAAGTCCCCGCATCTACATATTTTAAACCACCGGGGGAATTAGGGGGTGGCATCGACGGTGAGTATCATATTCCTCTATTTTGGGTTAAAGAGGGAAAATTGGAGAGGAATTTTTGGAATGATGAAGAGGAAGACGCACGACAAGTGCAATTATGGGGTGGGCTTTACGGTCATCGCGGACCTTTTTGGTGGATAAGGGGTTATAATGTATTTAAAAATAAGAGTAGTTATAAACAAGGGGTAGATCCTGAAACTGGTCACGAGGATCGTAAAAGCAAAAACATATATAAAGAGTATAATATAGGCTTAGACCAACACCGATTACGCACTTTAAATTCCAAGGACAGGCTAAAAGAATCGGGAGGGTCTGACGACCAAGGCAACCCTGTTGTTGCTGGGGGTGCCGACGATGGGTTTACAGGCAAGCACCAGATACAAGTTGAGTATGAAGGTTTAAATAAAGACGACAATGATGCCCAGAAGCTAGCCGCTCAGATAGATGCTAACGAGATACATATTTGGGGAAATGAGTATGACAAGTGGTTTAAAGTT
>CEQU01037997.1_pt1 | contig 14469 bp, 17 predicted proteins | sample 531031 | NCBI WGS metagenome assembly CEQU01 (sample SAMEA2621216, study PRJEB7988) | marine metagenome | isolation source: saline water (ENVO:00002010), including
AAACACATGATTGAGTATTCGGTTGACTATAGCCATCTGAAGGAAGGTGCCGATTATCTGGGATACTATATTCTGCGATAGGCTTCTAAACGCCTCTAATGCATCACCGCTTTCCATCAGCGCGTTAACCAAATCAAAAGTAAAGGCTTGAGTGGTTGAGCTTATAGAATCTCTCATCGCCTCCCATGATTCAGCGACCGTTTGAGTGCCTTTGGCAAGATCGGGAACCTTTTCACTTCCGCCTACTAGGGTTTCTAGTTCTGCATTTAACTCCTCAATAGACTGAGTAAGTTCATCCGTTCCCTCTGTCCCATCACCAAACACATCACCAAGCAGATCCCCCACTACATCAGCGGCCTTTTCTGCCATCTCCCCGAGCTTTTCTAGCCCCCCCGTAAAGTACGCAATTATAAGCGCACCACCCACGAAAACGCTTTTTTTCATGCTGGCGTTGAGCAAAACCATCGCGGCTCTAGCTATCCCAACAGACCTCGCAAGAGTGACGAATGCCATCCCCAGCTTAGAAATGGCTGAAATGGTCGCCACAGAGGCAAGAAGCACAATGGCACCCAGAAGCTCACGCAAATTCTCATTGATAAGAATCACAACCCGGTTGAGCCCGCGAACGGCAACAGTCAGCGTCCTGCCGATTACTTGCGCCGTGTTAGCTGAATTCTGTGACATATCCAAGAAAGTCCCGGCGAAGTCAGTCAGAGCTTGGCGCAACCCCGCCTCGCCTATCTCCTTGTAGAACATGGCCGTAGCGTCTTGCAGGTTAGATATTTTCCCTGAAAGGGTGTTGGCGCTATCCTCTAGGGCCGTGGGGAACTTCTCCCGCCCAACCTTGCGGATGAAATCAACGATGGCTGTAGAGTTTCGGTCTATCTTCGTGGTTGTGTTGTCGAAGGTTACAGCCAGCTTGTCGCCTTCAACCTTTGCGATGATGCCAAACTGCTTCAGCATCTCCATCTCGCCAGTGGTCGCATTGAATGCGGCCTGCGCCATAGTGGTGATGTCTTTACCAAAAGCGGCAGAAACATTACCGAAATCCGTCAAGACATCAGTGGTGGGCGTAATCCCAGCATTCACCAAGGTAGTAAATGCCTGAGTCACATCATTAAGTTGGAAGGTAGTTCCCGCAGTAAAGCGCTCAATGACCTCCATTGAAACGCCAGCCGCCTTGGCGCTTCCAGTAACCGCCTTGAGAATGGCCCCAAGATCCTCAAACTCGCGGATCGTTTTGACCATGTTGGCCCCGGCAGCGGCAACACCTACAGCGGCGAACACCTTTGCCAGATTGCTAAAGGAGATCAGGGACTTGTTGGCGGCTCCTGTGGCACCTTTCAGTTGACGATTAACGTCATCAAGCCCTTGCCTTAACTCTTTAGTCTCGGCCCTTATCTCAACAATTAGCTCGTCAACGGTAGCCATCAGTCTGGATATAACTCCATAAGTTCCTCAAGCTCGCCCCTTTCAAGAGGGGCTGAGTTGTCACCGCTTGAGTTGAATTCAATAAACCCACTCACGGTCAAGTATATCTCTTGAGGAGAAGAATCCCAGAATTCCGATGGGCTGACACCAACCATGCCGAGGCAAATTTCCATCCACCTCGCAAAAGGCAGGCCGTCCGGCAACTCCCCTACTCTTCCGGCTTTTTTTCGGTATCTTCCGATGAGTCCGTAAGAGTGCTAGTTAACAGTTCCGCCACTGCGGCGGTGGCCGAAACAATACCAGATGATTCTATTAGGTTGGTGGTGTCTTTTTGGTTGACATCATTGCCCCCGCCCCGCAAAGCTAGATGCAATATGGTCACGATGTGGCTAAGGCTTATGTCGCCCTCGCCCATCAGGGTCGCCATCTTGATGATGCCAATCCCCGTAGCGGCCTCTATCTTCATAAGAGCGTCTAGGGTAAGGCGGCAAGTGTAGGTGTCACTGCCGAGGGTGATTTCGGTTTCACCCCTCAGTAGATTCGGCATCTCCATTATCTCCAGCGTCAGGCTTTAAGGTGACTGTAATAATATCATCACGGTCATCCTCTTCCCACCCCAGAATGGGGTAGTTTTCGCCCTCTACGGAGATGGACTTGGCGGGCTTGAGCTTGCCCTGCTGTCCATGCACTTGGATTTCATGGGCGCGAGAGAACGCCTCATACTCCTTTGACCCGAGCTTAACTGTTATCTGCTTCCAAGCCACAAGCTAACTCAGACTGATGCGTATGTTATCGCGCCAGAGCTTTCCAAAGACACAGAGTATGTGACCTCTCCATTATACTCTCCCGAGTACTCTAAAGAGGTAACCATAAACGTACCCGTATATGTTGCAAAGTCAGGAATCAATATCTGGAAGCTCTTGAAAGCTGTAGCATTCATTGCTGCTCTCAGCGTTTCTTCTACTGCGTCGTCCGTGAAGACGCCTGAACCCGACATCGACATTGAATGAATGCCGCCGTCTGCCAACAAAGTTCTATTCCCCGCGGAACCCTTATGGGTGACATCTACAGCTTCATCGTTGAGGGTTATGGAAGTAGAACGCAATCCAGCAACCGTCACATAGGTAGAACCCGTCGTGTTGATTTTGAGCAGCATCGCTGCTCCTTTTTGTGCTGCCATGTGGATCTCTCTCCCTAGCTTGTGCCTAGTATCGCGGCCCTAAAACGCATCACGCCTTGCCGCGTTATACCATCCGCGTCTCTGACTATATCAGAGAACTCAAACCGGATATTTATAAGGTTATACCCGCTCACCGTCAGTGATGCATTATGTAAGAGGGTGTGAATCCTGTCCATTATATCGTGGACCTGTTTAGACCCGCGATACCGGGAGTAAATGTCTATCTGAACCGTAGCCTCATTGCCGTCTACATCCTTGGTCCCGTAATCAACTGAAGAAAACTCTCCAATCTTTACAAACGGATAAGCTTGATTCTGTGGAACCTCATCAAAGACCCCGGCCCCTAACGTACTGGTCAGGTTACTGTCGCCGTTGAGGGTTGAGTAGATTCTTGACTGTAAAGCAAAATTCCCGAGGCTCATCTAACGAAGTCCCCTGATCTTATGATGCTTTCAATTTTTTGCTTGTTCTCCATCAGCGCAGGGCGCATAAACGGACGAGGCTCTAGGTTGTTAGGCGCGTACCCATACTCTAGCGCCTTACTATAGGCCGCTGAAGATATGACCTCCCCAACCACGTCATCCCCATCCACCTTGACCCTAGTCGATATATTCGCAACTAGGTGCCCCGTGTCGGTAGCAGGAGGATCGCCGGGGGCAGATGCCGAGTGAGTCCGCGTGGGGTTATATCGCACTACCACTTCGCCCATGCCGCCGGCTTGAATGCTTTGGACTGCGGTGCTTTGAACCAACAGAACTGATCTGCCAATACTAAATTTAAGCTCCTTCAGGGCGTCTCGCTTTATCTTCTCAAAGCGCTTGTGAAGCTTTTCTCCTCCCTTAACCTTTCCCTTATCCTTGCTCATACGGCCACATTCTCCTCGCAGTGGAGGATCATGAAGCGGTCCCGCTCATCTACATTCTCGATGTAGTTTATATTGAAGCTGCGCCCGTCAAACAGAACCTTGTGCCGGTTGGTTATGAAGCTGTGATACCTGACCGTGATCTGATGCCCTATTTCTGTCTGGAGCTTGCCCTGCCGAACAGCCTCTGACCCCCTAGTGGGGCGGATGTCCGCATACATCTTTCTGGTAGTCGCGAAACTCTGGCCGGCCCCACCACCCGCATCTGTGGTTAGCGTCATGGCCTGCACTTCTATTTCGTGGCGCATGGACCCTATACGCATGACAAGCCCCTAGAGGACCGCTCTACCGCGTTCCAGCAACGTCTGCCCGCCAAGCCCGCTATGAATTACATATGGGCTGTAAAGGCTTTTGACGGCGGGAGGGAAGCCCCCTGCCTCATACATGTCGCCGCGATGCTCGTACAGATAAGCAATGTGCTGAAGTAAGCCCAGCTTGATAGGCTCTGGCACTGATGCCGGGTTCGCATAACCCGCTACATACGTGACCCTAATAGCATTCGCCACCCTAAGCGCCGTAGGGAATGTTTCACCTGTTCTCAGCGTTATTCGGGATGGCTCTCTTGCCGTGTCCACGTAATACTTGCTTGCCGCGAAGGTTGTGGCCGTGTCGCTATCGTTGTACGTGATAACGCTGGTCACGGACTGAACCGGCGGCTTTGGCAGGGTGATGTAATTGTACAGAGTCGATATGTAAGGCCCGGTGGTTAGCCCTTCACGTAAAGGGTTGCCGTCTGGGTCCGCCACATCAACGTACAGGTCCAACGTCTGCGTCAGCAGCGCCCTACCGAGAAAATTCTCGGCGTACTCTCGCGCTGCTTTCTGCAAGATATTAATAGTTGATAAGTCATCATCTACGGGTAGGCGTAGGTAATCCTTTACCTCCCTCGGGGATAATGGCTCAACCGTTGGAGCCGTCTGTACAGATAAACCGGCCATCTAATGCCTCGGGTCTAGCGGCTCTATCACTGCGTCACTGTCAGATGGCAGCGCTTGCTTTAATGAGCCGCGCCTATTGTTTACCGCCGCCACGGCATCCTCAAGGTCTAGCTCAATCCTCATGCGACGCTCTTCTAGCTCATTGATACGCATGATGCTCAATCTTGCTTTCAAACTCAACGCTGACAATTTGTAAGTCTTTCGTACACCTTCATCTTTGTCTTCAAAAACAAAGACCGGATCAGCCTTGGCCTCACCTTTTTCCAGCTCAATCTCTACATCCTCACCAACCTTCGCAATTGACTCTATGTCCGCCATAACCGTTACCTGCTCCCAAAAATCAACATTCTATCACCCGATGAGGGGCATTTTTAACCCTTATCGGGATTATCTACGACCACGGCCTACCAGATTTCAGTGGAGGGTTGCGCTGCTTCGCAATATCTTCTTTAAGGGCCGTTTCAACTTTCGCCTTATCGGTTTTCGCCCAGATCCAATCTAAACATTTTGCTTCAGTCAAATCGCTGTAAGCGATAAACCCAGACGCATCAGCTTTTATCTCGTCAAGAAAAACGGCACGGCTATCGGCTGCGGTGTAGAGCGTTTCGCCAACCTCTTCTGAGACAGAACATCGCCAATGCGCTCGCGTAACCACCTGATCCGCGTCGTTTGTGTATTCAAGGCTTTCAATGTTCCAGCTAATCACACTCATGTTATTCCTTCCTACAAACTATCCGAGTAAGCCTGAGACTTAGCAACGATTGCGTTTACTGAGGTTATCTGCTCGCTCGTCCAGCCTGACTTGCCTGCTGAAATAATGCGATTGACTCTATTAATCGTATTGGTGAGAAGTTCTTTGCGCTCTTCTACTTCCATAGGAAGCTGCCAGTTACGCAATATCTTTAACTGAGCGCGAGTGATTCCTTCCTCTTTTGATACTTGCGCCTCAATCTCTTGATCTTCCTGCCATTCTCCATTACCGGCTAGGTGGTGAACTCTTTCCGCAACATCTGTCGTCACCCCGGCAGATACTGCGTCCAAAAACCTAACATCCAAATTGGTTACTTCGCTCATTTTTTCTTCAGCTCCTCAACTTCCGCCTGCAAAGTCTTTACTAAACTTGACAGTTCCTTCACTGCGTTTATTAAAGGAGTAACCATCATTTCTCGGCTTATGGATTGGCTACCATCTGGGTCTTCTTTCCACCCAGAAAAGGTTGTGGGAGCGCCCACCTTATCCATAGCCTCTTTGACTTCTTGAGCTATCAATCCATGTATCGTCGCATCAAGATTCATGGTGTTTGTTTCAGAGTAAGACTCTAAAGACTTAGGATGCTCATTGGAGGGCTTCCACTGGAAGGTTACCGGGCGCAGTTCATTTATAAAATCTAAGCCCAGAGTGTCGGTCTGAATGTTTCTTTTTTTCCTGACATCAGATGATTGAGTCCAAGCCGCGTCAGTATCAAACTCATTGCGGATAACTGCGCCGTCTCTACCAATCGTTACCTGACTATCTTCGCTACAACTGATGTTGTATCCAATTGTGAAGCGATAATGACTGTCAGCAGCTCCCCCGATAGTGCTGCGACCAATGCAGATATTGTAATCACCGCTCGTTAAGTCATTCCCAGCGCCCCACCCTAAGAGGGTATTATTAGTACCTCCCTCAATATGGTTCCCAGATTTAGCCCCAAGAAACGTGTTATAGACGCCAGTGGTTAGTTCGTACCCAGCTTCATGTCCAACGGCTACGTTATAGGTGTGATCCTGAGAGGCATGATCTGCGTAAACCCGCTGATGGGTTAAAGTGCCATAACCAACGGCGACATTAGAATGGTCATACTGAGCTTCATCTAGTGCGACTGAGCCAATGGCTATGTTATTGCTCGCTCGCAGCATGTCGTTGCCAGCGTAATAGCCCATGAAGACGTTATGACTTCCGGTGGTCAGGTTGAACCCAGAGTGATGTCCAACGGATACGTTATGCTGGCCTGTCGTGTAGTAGTACATCGCCTGCTGGCCGATGGCGACGTTATTATCTCCCGTACCGGGGGTACTTGTGGTGTGTCCCCTTAATGCGAGGTAGCCTACAGCCACACAGTTAGATGATTCCGTGGCGGTACTCATTACATAGCCGCCTAAAAGGGTGTTGTACCCCGCATTTCCGTCTAATTTTTGTCCTGCTATATATCCAAAAGCCGCGTTTCGATGCGCTCCCGCAATATCGTGAAGTGCGTATGCCCCAACGGCTGTATTCTGATAACCAGTCGTGATGCCGTGTCCAGCTTCTCTACCTATATATGTTCCGTTCGCGGCTTCATCTTCACTTTGATACCCAGCCCTATACCCAACCGCAGTGATTCCACTAGACGGCTCAGCCGCCGCTCCATCGGTTCCTGTACTTACCCCTGCTCCTGCTTGATAGCCTACTGCCGTTGATAGACTAGACGTTTTTGCATTGATCCCAGCGTCGTAGCCTATGAAGGTATTTTGGTCTCCAGTCGTAATATTTTGACCCGCGTGGTAGCCGATGAGCATATTGCGATATGCACCAGCCGCAAAGTTATCCCCCGTCCCATCACCAATTGCGAAGTTGCGATCAGTATTGATGGGATGATGGAACCCTTCTGCTCTTCCGGTAACAGTGATGCCCTTTAAGCTAGTCTGAAGCTTGGTCGCGTTGGCATACTGAAGATCGACGGAGCTTGACGCAGGCGCAAGGAGAAGCACTCCGGTGCTGTGGATTGTTGAGTTCGTCTGATCGGTAATGATCCGAGCAGCGTAGTCCCCAGAGTCAGCTCCCCCTAAATCTATGTACGCAGATTTTCCAGTTAGCGCTTCAATCTGAATTGCTGTATTGCCAGAACCATCGGCAGGCTGGATCTCGATTTGTTCGCTTGTTCCAACGAAAACCTTGCTGGCAAAAGTGGCTTCCTGAGAACTGTTCAGCGTCAGCGCGACAGTTGGGTCTTCATTGCCATCTTGTGTCGTGCTAAACACTAGACGCGCTGGCATATCGCCAGTACCGGGGGCGCCGTCTACAAGGCAATCAATTGCAGCGGCTTGCGACGCTCTATCTGTCCCATCAGCGCCGGACCAGCGAATGCTTCCAAGGTTGTCATCATCCTGAACAATGACCTCCGTGCCTGTTACCCCGCCTCTGGTTTTAGAAAGTACTAAATAAGGACCGCTGGCATTTTCGCTGTTTCTGACAATAGACATGGACGAAGTGCTGGCGTTGTTCCCTTCTATCTGAAGCCTTGGGGTAATTGACCAAATGGACGATTCAACTGTGCTGTGTCCTATTACTATGTTGCCCCCACCGGCAAACCGCATCGTCTCGGAGCCGTCGTCCTTGAATAGGAGGTTTCCGCCTCGGTAGTCAATGTACCCATTCGCTGAGTCTGATGGGGGCGATATGCGGATTTGACGACTAGATGAATTGGCCTCTAACAGCAGAGTACCGTATGCATACGGCTCTCCTCCTTCTTTAAGGGACATTCTCCCGTTGATCAGGCATGACCCTCCGGCCTGAATCCCTTCTTCGCTCGCAAAGCTATAGCTATCCAGCCCCTCAATCTGATTTCCATGCACGGCGTACCCGGTGATTGTGTCCGCAATGACCGGGGTTTGAACCGTGAACTGACCGTAATCAGTTGTGCCGTGGTGGTGGTAAACACTTACCTCGTAAGTGGACTCCACGGTCACGTACACCTGAAGAACGTAAGTTCCGTAGGTAATATTTGATGTTTGATACAGAACTCGGCAACCCGTGATGCGGTTGGAGTGACCTCCCGTATTTAATACGGTGAAATTTGAGTCGGCGTAGGAGTGGAGCCAGTCAATACGGATGAACCCATGATCTCCGCTATCGGCGTCCGTAACGATGATTTCTCCGTGCTGACGCCCACTGGTATACGCAGCAACGGTCATCCAGCCCGGACCAACTGTGGCTTCTGCTTCACCGACAAGTTCTAAGCCGATTTTCTTGCCAGAGTCAAAAGTAACATCGCCGGAAACCGTGGCGTCACCAGTGATGTCGACACCCGCGGAGTCAACTTGCAATTTCTTAGCACCCTGATGCCCTAGGCTGACGCCGTAATAACCGGATAGCAAAATGCCATCAGTGGTGTCTTTCTGATGGATATAGTAATTAGCTGCGTCATTGGCGAAAGCGAGCTTTCCAGCGGAAGCACTAATCGTTAAGGCTGTAGCAGTTGCGGCACCAGCAAACGTGGCGTTCTGCGACGTATCAATTGTTACTGCGCGGGTACTATTAGTGAACAGCCCTAAATTGTGGTTGCTGTACGTTCCTACGATTGCTTCGCTGTCCTGTGCATAAGCCAACAGCGTACAGTCATTAGTCGTATCTACAATTCGCAGCGTAGGACTTGCCGCTGCCGATAAATGCAGCAGGCTGGACGGTGACGCTGCGCCTATCCCTACGTTGCCGTCCTTCAGCACTAGGTGATATTGATTAAAATCATCGTTTGCACTGTTAGGGGTGACAAACGTCTGCCCGTTCCGAAAAAGGATTTCTCGTCCGTCGCCACTGAAAGAGCCGTCAGAATTGGTAGACGGATCGTAGCCAAACGAAATCGTAGTGGCTCCCTCGACCTCAGTACCCGGTGCGGTAGAGGTAGATCCTAAAATGATAGCCTTGTAGGAAGATGAATAACCCCAGTTGCTTTTCTTGGCAAACGGTCTGCGATCAGCGTTGTTAGGTCCGATGTACATTTGACCCGTGACGTTAGTATCGCCATCAACCGTAAGCGTTTCGGTCGGCCCGGAAGTGCCTAGACCTACGCTTCCCCCAAAGTAGCTAGGAACATCATCAACAATGTATACGCCGTAGGCATTACCCGGCTGCGTTCCCGCGTAGTTGCCGTAATAGAGATAGCTTTCAGTGTTATCAATGTCGAGGTGTACGGTGTCCTCGTCGTTGTTGTCGATCTCGGCACGAACAGCATAAATCGTGTTGATTTCAACTGATCCGGATAGAGGATCAGATAGCTCAACTTCAAAGTAGCCACCAATTAGCTGAGCAACGTCTGCTACGTTTGCCTGTTGAAGTAGGGTTTTTCCGTATACCCCGAACGCATTTGTTACGCCTGTACCGGAAGCATTCTGGATAGGAGCGTAGCCATACACGCCATAAGCACTAGAAACCGTACCGGCAGCAGGATCACTATCGGCGCGTCCATATACACCGAAAACGCTGGTGATTGTTCCTGCCGTCTGCTCTGCTTCACCTTGGAAATAGCCGCCATAAACTAGGTCTGAATCACCAGTAGCTTTTGTGTGGGTCCACACGCCATACAACCGATGCTCGTTACTTGTATCTCCGCCAGACGCGCTAGAATCTACGTCAATCTCAAGCCCGATATGCGCCCGGTCAGTTGTAAGAGTGTCGGAACCACTCGCATTGTAGTCAAGGCGCATTGCTGCAAATGGGGTATTAGCAACCGTATCATTTGCAGTGACTTTGAATCCGTTGTCGCTGCTGTGAGCGATTTCGAGACCGCCAGCAATATTCATATCCGTGTATAGATTTGTTATGTCGCTGGAATCTTCGGTAAACCGGAGAAATTCCGTGCCTCCGGCAAAGAATCTAACTCTGTCATCAATGTCTTCAGAGATGTACGTGTGACTGCCGCCACCCAAGTACAGCTTGTTTCCTACCGGAATACTGACATCACCCGCGAACGTAGCATTGCTGTTCAAAAGAGTTAAAACAGCAGTAGAGGCACTTGTGCCTAGAACCAAATTATTGCTATCCGCCCATATGTCAGGACTGCTCCCACTCCCTGATCGACTCAAATCCAGAGCGTATAGACTGCTGTTCGTCCCCGCCGCTGTGGCCGTTATTTTTCCAGCGAACGTGGCGTCCTGAGTATCTTCCAGCGTCAGCGCAAGCGTCGCATCTGTATAAAAGAAAAGCTTACTGGCAGCGTTAGAGCCGCTGATTCTTTCGCCGTAATCTCCAAACCCGAACCAATTTGTACTCGTGATGCTTAAATTTGGGACCACGAGGTTGCCCGTCATGGTGCCGCCTGAAAGCTCTAACTTATCGCTGTTCAGGTTTGTGAAGTTAGCGTCAACTTCAGTATTGGTTAGCGGCGAGCCTTTGCCCGAACGGGTTACGATTGTCGCCATAGTTAGCTAGCCGTGATGCTAATTGTCCAAGTGATAGACATTGTGTCATCTGCGGCCTTATTGACCACTGAAAACTCAGTCCGACACAACAAAGTTCCGCCACTTGAAGCATTGAGGATTCCGGCCTCTGTCAGCGCTCCTGTGCCTGTCCCAGCGCCAAAGTTGCAGACATAGGTTACGGTCGTGCCATTATCGGTAGAGGACGCCAACGCGGTCCTTGAGCTACTGACCGCAGACTCTAGCGCAGTATCGCCAGCCGCCGGATTAGTAGTTCCTGTCCCGACTTCCATATGGGACATAACCCCCGCGCTTGTGCCAAGCATGCGGTCAATAATGAACCCTCGACCCGCCGTAGTTACGAGGTTGTGAATGCTCCTCTCGTCTTTGACTTCGCCTAGGGCGTCATATAGCACAATGCCAACGTCGCCCCGGATGATAAGTGCTGATTCTTCCATGCTCTCGTCTCTATGCTGTGAACGATGCCGACAGGCCCACGTAATCTTCTAAGAAGTAGGTATGCGTATCAACATACCCCTGACTTATAACAGACCCAGAATCCGTGAATGCCGCGCTGTCTGTGGCTAATTTAGTGAAGGACAGTGTATCACTATCCCCAATTGCAGCACTATTTGAGGTGGCCTTAAAGAAGCTCATCTCTTGATCGTCTAAGACCGAAGCCTCTCCGTCAGCGTCATCCGTGGATACCACAGAATCAGCGAGCGCCTTGGTCACTACAAAGGCACTGCTCTCCGAAAGCGCGAGGGATTCACTGGCCGGTTTAGTAAAGGCAAGCGTATCTGAGTCAGTAAGTGCCGAGGAATTACTAGATACCTTGCCAAAGGTCAGAACATCCGCATCTGTAAAAGCGGAGGCGTTGGCTGCTGGCTTTGTAAAAGTGGAAGAAAAAGAATCAGCTAAAGATGGGCTATCAGATAGCGGCTTCGTGTAAGAAAAAGTAGAGGACTCTGAGAATGCTGGGGATTCTGATAAAACCTTACCAACGAGCAAGGTGTCTGCGTCAGTAAAGGCAGATGAGTCCGCCGCCGGCCTTGTTAGCGTGATAGCGTGGGATTCTGCTGAAACAATCGCATCAGCCTTTGTGGTTGTAAAAGCCCGAACCATTGAATCCGACAAGGATACAATTTGGTCGTCCAACTCTTTGAAAATAAAGAAAAGGCCCGTCTCGTAGACGGCGGATATAGCCTGAGAAACAAACTCTGCAACTGCGCCGGTATCCGCTACGGAGGCGCTTATCCTTTGGTCAGATAAGGAATGCTCTAGGGCAGTGTCTACTGCCTCCGCACGTATCGCCTGCTCGTCTATAGACAGGACAATCGGAGGAGATGAACTCATGCAAAATCTTCCCTCACTACTATCTGCACAGTCTCGTAAACCGTTTCAATAGTGCCGTCAGCGAAAACTACATTCACCTCGCCTTCATACTCGCCCGCGCTAAGGCTTCCCAGATTACTGCCCACACCGAACATTAGTATGCCGTTTTCTAGGTTGGTCCCTTGATCTGTTGCTGTCAGGGTAAAGCTGTTTGAAGTTGCGCCTCTGGCCCTAACCTTTAGCGTACAGGTGCCAGACGCACAATTGACCGCCGAGCCTGTGTCAGCCCTAGTCAGATTGACCTTTATGTTTGGCCCGGTATCGCCTTGTACTAGGAAAACGGTCTGCGTCATTTCAAGACCTGAGATAGTACGGTAGAGGTAATCATAAGGGCATAAAGCCCCCAGATCATTGTTTCTAAGCGGACGAACCGCTTCTTGCCATCCTCTAGCTGCGTCTCAATCATCTGGTAGCGCAAGGCGCATTCTCGCTCATGTGCATCAAGCTCAGATGCCACCCTGTCCGATGATTCGCTCACGCTGTTAGGACTTGGCCGCTTTCTTTCTTGCTGCTTTCTTTCTTGCTGCTTTTTTCTTTGGCGCTTTGATCTGCTCTGGCGCACCCACTTCGTCCGGCGCGTCAACCTTTACCTCCATCGCCCAGCCGTTGGCAACGAACCTGTCCATCTCTTCGGATTGCCAGCCTTCCGATGCGGTAACAATAGAGTCACGCTCATACAAGCGCACATCATTAGCAGCCTCTCCAGCCTTGCCGGCCTTCGGGACAATAACTTTGTACTGCTTAGGCATTTCAACCCCCTATTGAAAGATACGAGGGGCTTGCGCCCCCCGTCTCTCATGCTTTAGGCGTTGTGAGCCGTAAAGGCATTGTCACTAGAATGGATCGCATGACCTCTAACGACCATAGCCCCGAGAGGCGTGCCGTTTGAGTGCGTCCCTGTCTTAGCGAGAACTACCCTTATGTAGCGTGCACCGCCAACATAGCCAACGCGGTAAATTTCACCAGCCGTGTCGGGGTTGCCGTTATCGGTCCCGTCTAGCTTGAGGAAAATACCGCCAGCGGCGATGGTGCCGTCCACGATGTCAGCTTGAGCGCAGTCAGTAAACGTAGAATTGTCATCGGATTCCTCCAGTGACACCTCAAAGTAAACCGAACCCGAGAGGGTATCGCCTTCAGCACCCACATCCACAAGGACGGTGGCGCTTTCGTAACCCTGAAGGTCTACTCCCGTGCCATTTGCGGCAGCGGAACGAGTAGCGGCTGCAAGGCTGACGGCAGGATTGATGTTATTAGATAAGTCTCTAGCCATCTAATTGACCTCCTTATGTCGAGCACTTGAGTTTAGCAATCGCCTCGGGGATGACAACCTGACCACCCACACGGCGACGAGCAACATAACGAACATTGCCAGATGTTGCCTGTGTGAACGGATCACGGAGTACAGCCATCGCCACGCGGTCCACAATCATGTAGCCGCGAGAGAAGTCACCGAACGCAACCGGGAACGTGTTTGTTCCTTCAGAAGGCATATCGGTAGCTTCTACATAGGGTCGGCCCAAAATTGAATTGGGAACCCCAGAGGTGAGCATCATGCCAGCCTGAAACACATACTGGCCCGCCGTATCTTTGAGCTTCCGCACCTTGCCAAGTGTCGTCCGATTAAGAACGAACGTGCCATTTGCGGCATACTCTGATTTGACGCTATGGGCGAGAGTTACAAGGCCGTCAGCAGTAATCTCATCGGCATCGCCGGAGTTTACTGAAGAGATGTCCCCGTTAGTCATAATGCCCTCGGGCTGACCAACAGCGGAACCGCTTACGAAAGCCGTACCCTCAGACTTGGCGAACTGCTCTGCGAACTCTTGCTGCATTTCTGCCTCAAGGTCGAACACGCTGTCTTCCAAATCCTGCTCAGAGATGTCTACGAGAGCGTAATGCTCATGCGCTGGAATCTCTTCCATGCCTACCGTGTAGCCGGTGGTCTCAGAGCGGGTGCCTGATTCAGCTACCCAAGCCGCAGAGAACTGGCCGCTACGCTTCGGCACCTGAATGCTGCGCTGCGCCGTGGCGCGGATACGAGCGATAGAACGAATTGGAGAAATCTCCGTAACCGTCTTCAAAAGCTCGCGCACATACTCAGGCGGGGCGAGATAGCCACCCGTGGAGTCATTGCTGACTGTCAGGGCTTTTTTCTCGTCCGGCGTCAAACCCTCAATGCCTTTACGGCAAAAAGAATCAAACGCTGCCATCTTCTGGTCTACCTCAGAAACGGAAAGGCCGGCATCTGGGCGACGCAGGACGGTATCCATGCGCTCCATTTGCTCTTTAAGCTCTTCCTGCTTCTGGGCTTGTACGGTCAGTTGCTGATTGATTGGCTCAAAGGAATCCAGCTTGCCCTCAATCTTGGCGAGCTTCTCCTCCAGCAGCGGATCAACGTCCTGACCCTTTTGCACTGCGTCTAGCTTTTCATCGTAGGCGCTTTTGAACTGC
>CEQU01033414.1_pt1 | contig 14446 bp, 9 predicted proteins | sample 531031 | NCBI WGS metagenome assembly CEQU01 (sample SAMEA2621216, study PRJEB7988) | marine metagenome | isolation source: saline water (ENVO:00002010), including
ATACTCAACAGCCAATATTTTCCTACGTATGGTTTCAGATCAGGACCCGGCGTGGGTTTCTTGTGTGAAGGCCATTCCTACGCTGGTGTTCGTGATTCCCTGGCTGTTATTGCGTTATCAAAAGGGTCATCGCACGCCACCGTCGCGCAGGCTAATCCTATTAATGACGGCAGTTTCGATTGTGGGGCACTTGGCAGGCAATGTCGTATTTCAATGGTCGCTTGGAATCATTGGTCTGGCACTAGCAGTGCCAGTCACTACCGGATCCATGATCCTCGCATCTGCTGTTTTAGGGTGGTGGCTATTAAAGGAACAAGTTTCGAATCGAACGATTGTTGCCATTCTTATTCTTTTTGCGGCCATTGTGTTACTGTCCTTTGGCAGCGATGAAGCGACGGAGTCTGTATTGGAGGATCCAGATGCGGAGGCTCGATCACTAAAACTTGCCACGCTTAGCGTATTGTTGGTTTGCGGATCTGGTATTGGCTATGCGTTGTTTGGAATCGTCATTAGGCATTGTGTGCAAAACGGCATGAGCAATCCAATGGTCTTGTTCATTTCGTCCACCGTTGGATTCATCGTGCTATTAATTGCGACGTTTATCAGCGCTGATGCCAGTGTTATTTCAAATACCAGCCCGGAGAACTTAACCTATATGTTGCTCGCCGGTGTGTGCAATTTTCAGGCGTTTGCATGTCTCGTCGTTGCTCTCAGATTGCTGACTGTCACCAGTGTAAACCTGCTCAATTCCAGCCAAATCGCCATAGCTGCAATTGCTGGTGTTGTGTTCTTTAATGAGCCTATTACGACGCCTCTGGTACTGGGTGTGATGCTGACCATTGCCGGGGTTATGACCATTGGGTCAGCACGAGAGTAACGTTTTGGACGATGGGTGGCTGCTGCGGTGATCCGTAAAGACGTCAACCAATTGATTTGATGAATCGCACTATTGGTCGCACGCATCTATAATGGTGGTAGTACCGAAACGAGCGATCAAAAGTACGCAATCTAATTCATTACACAATGCCGCTTAATCACATCAAAATCCTGATATTGACGTTATGCCTGACCGGGTTGATGTCCGATTCCATAATCGCATTTCAAGAGTCCGAGACGGATCGCATCCAAATCCTTATTAAACAGTTAGGGTCTGAGGAGTTTGAATCGAGAGAATTAGCAGAGTCGGCTCTGATGAAAATAGGACTTCAAGCGAGCGATGCGCTACAGAGTGCTTTAAAAAGTCCGGATCTGGAAATCCGCACCAGAGCCCGCAGAATCCTCGTCAAGTCACTTCAAGATGACTTTGAACGAAAGTTGCAGGCGTTTGTAAATGACGTTGAAGGTAAGCTCGAACATGATTTGCCAGGTTGGAAACGGTATCGACAGGTGGTGGGAAGTGATAAAAACCATCGGTTGCTGTTTGCTTCGATGGTGCGCAGTGAAGCATCATTACTGCACGCTATGGACACGAAGAAACACTTTAATGCGATGTTCGAACGCCGGGTGAAAGCACTGCAGCCCGCATATACGGGAATCAGGAATAGTCAGAGCATTGAAGCAGCCAATATCGCAGCGCTCTTGTTTGCTGGTTTGTCGATCGATGCTGCTGGAAAGAATACAACGCATCATCACATTTATAATTTGTTGAATTACAACAAGACGATGGAAATCGTACGTGGAAGCAACCGAAAACCAATTCTGGTCAAACTCTTGGACCTCTGGGTTCGAGAAAACAGCAATGGCGCGAACAAGTTCTATCCATTGATGCTGACGATGACCTATGACTTAAAGGACGCTGGCCTTGAGATTGGCAAAGCGACGCTGCAAGACACTACAACGTCGTCGTCATATCGCCAATACGCTGCTGTGGCGATTGCCAAGTTTGGTGGCACAGAGGATATCGAACTGCTTTTTCCGCTGCTGACTGAGAAAACAGTAGTGCATACCTGGAGTACAAATCAGGTTGAGGGTGGAATTATCAGGACACAGGCTCGTGATGTTGCTTTAGCCTTGTTGTTGTACATGACTCGCCAGTCTCATGAAGACTACGGATATAAGTACATACAACCGAATCCGACGATGATCTTTAACGGATACTCATGTGGATTTGCGAGTGACGAGTTGCGGGACCAGGCTCAGGAAAAATGGGCCAAATGGTGGGCAGACAACAAACAGAAAGTGCTAACCGACGAAGAGTGATCTTCGGATATTTGAATCAAGCCAATAGCTCTTCCTAAACCGGTAAAGCGTGTTGACCGACTCCGAACAACAATCATTTGACGTATCAGTAACTGATGTCAAACTTCCGATTTATGCAGGTATTGATGTTGGTGGTACGGGAATCAAGATTGGTATCGTTGATGACAATGGTCGCGTTTTGGCATACCAGCGGATTCTGACTCATCAGGAAAAAGGTCCTGAAGATGGGGTCAAGCGTATTCACCAATGTTTGACTGAACTCGTAGAAGACACCAATATCAATTGGGATCAGATTGAGGCTCTCGGCCTAGGTACTCCTGGGACGATGGACATACCAGCAGGTATGTTGCTTGAATTGCCTAATATGAGTGGATGGAATCACTTCCGAATTCGAGATGCGGTGTCCGAGGCATGCCAAAAACCGGTTGCGTTTGTGAATGATGCAAATGCCGCAGCATATGGAGAGTTTTGGGTTGGCACGGGTGCAGAAAACGACTGTCTGATCATGCTGACACTTGGCACAGGCTTAGGTGGCGGGATTATCATTCGGGATATTTCACTAGATGGTGAACATAGCCACGGTAGCGAATGTGGCCACGTCATCGTTGATACATCGGACGCGGCGAGAATGTGTCCGTGTGGATTACGCGGGCATATGGAGGCATACGCCAGTGCGACTTCTGTAGCTAAACGCACAACAGAGGGTTTACCTGGGTATCCTCAATCCTCTCTTCACGCTGTTGTTAAGTCCGGAAACAAGATCAGCAGTCTGGATGTATTTGAGCATGCGGAAAAAAGAGACGCATATGCGCTGCAAATTGTGAAAGAGACGGCTGAATATCTTGCGATAGGCATTACGTCCCTTGTGCATACTATAGACCCTGATATCGTGGTTTTAGGTGGTGCGATGGACTTTGGTGGCCGCAGCACGGATACAGGCAAGATGTTTCTGGGTCACATTCGTTCCCGATTTTCGGAACTGACCTTTCCGGTTTTAGCAGAAAACACCATCATTGATTTTGCAACACTTGGAAGCGACTCTGGCTTTATTGGAGCCGCAGGTGTTGCTAGGGCACAATTTGGTCAAAACTGACCAAAAATAAACAGAGCAGAACAGCAGTTAGAGCCTCTCTACTACGATATGAATCTCAAGAACATCCGTAATTTCTGCATTATTGCCCACATTGACCACGGCAAAAGCACGCTGGCGGATCGCCTGTTGGAATACACCGGTACGGTTACCAAACGGGAAATGAAGGAACAGCTGCTCGACGACATGGAACTCGAAAGAGAACGCGGTATCACGATCAAAGCCCGCACGGTGAGCATGCAATATACGCATGGAAATGAGTCCTACGAGCTTAATCTGATTGATACACCCGGGCATGTAGATTTCCAGTATGAAGTTTCCCGATCACTGGCTTGTTGCGAGGGAGCTCTGTTGCTAGTGGATGCTTTTCAGGGTATCGAAGCACAGACCGTAGCCAATGCTTACAACGCGATGGATCAGGAATTGCACATCATTCCTGTCATTAACAAGATTGACCTCACCCATGCCCGCGTAGATGAAATTATCGAAGAAATCGAACAAACTTTGATGATGGGTGAGGATGAGATTCAAAAGGTCAGCGCCAAGGCTGGTCTGGGAATCGATGAGCTCCTTGATGCTGTAATTGGAACAATCCCACCTCCTGAAGGTGGTGTAGATGAACCGTTACAGGCGATGGTGTTCGACTCTCACTACGACGAGTACCGTGGCGTGATCACGTATGTTCGTGTTATGAATGGCACGATCAAGAAGGGACAAAAAATCCGGTTTCTTGGTACAGAGTCAAATCACGAAGTTCTGGAACTTGGCCAGTTTGCTCCTCAGCAAAGACCTTGCGAGGAATTACACGCTGGTCAGGTTGGTTATTTGATCTGTAATATCAAATCACTTGAATTGGTAAACATCGGTGATACTGTCAGCACGGCGAATGCAAGTGCAGAACCGCTGGAGGGTTATCAGCCACCTAAACGCATGGTGTATTGTGGCCTGTATCCATCTGACGGCCAGGACTTCAAAGAACTTCGTGATGCGTTGGAGAGACTGGCGATTAATGACCCTAGCTTTGAATTTGAACCGGAAACTTCAGACGCATTAGGATTTGGTTTTCGATGTGGATTCCTTGGTTTGTTGCACATGGAAATCGTCCAACAGCGACTCGAACAGGAGTCGGATATTGATCTGGTCCAAACTGCCCCAAATGTGACGTATGAATTGACACTGCGGAATGGCGAGACCAAGGTAATCCACAGACCACAAGAAGTGCCGGATTCCGGAGATATAGAGGAATTCCGACAGCCGATCGTAAAGGTGAACTTCGTCGTACCGGCCGACTATATCGGTGCCGTCATGAAGCTTTGTCAGGATCGTCGCGGAGTTCAAAAGGCGACAGAGTATTTGTCACCAACGCGAACAATGATCACGTACGAGTTGCCATTGGCAGAAGTGATCTATGATTTGCACGACAAGCTAAAGAGTGCAACGCGTGGATACGGGACCATGGACTACGAAGTGATCGGCTACTTCCCAGCGGACCTCGTTCGCATGGACATTCTGGTAAACGGAAACAAAGTGGATGCTTTGAGTGTTATATGCGATCGAAATGATGCCGACCGTCGCGGTCGTGCAGTGTGCAAGAAACTCAAAGAAGAAATCGACCGTCACATGTTTGAAGTTGCTGTGCAGGCTGCGATCGGTGCCCGTGTGATCGCGCGAGAAACAGTACGTGCCTTAAGGAAAAACGTTACTGCCAAGTGTTACGGCGGTGATATATCCAGAAAGCGAAAGCTATGGGCTAAGCAGCGTGAAGGTAAGAAACGTATGAAGTCCATTGGCAGTGTCGATATTCCGCAAAAAGCATTTATGGCCGTGTTGGACACGGGGGCAGAAAAACGCTGATATTCATGCTTGGGCGTCAGCATTTTGAATTGGTAAGCTGAACCAAATGGAAAGCTCAGATACAGCCAGACGACAACCGTTTTTTCGCCTTTCAATTCTCGTACTACTTTTTGGTTTGTCGACCGTGCTTTTGACGTGGAAACCACCCACGGTTCCGCGCACAAAGACCCGAGTCCTAAGTGGGTCGATGGCACCGTTCCTCCGCGGCCCTCATCTCAAGTTCATCTGCGAATCGTGTTCGTTCTCCTATGACACAGACCCAGTGCTGGTCAGTTCACAAACTTACAGTCGTTGCCCCAATTGTGGTCACATGAATGAAACAGATGGAATTGCACATCAAGGTGATGTCGTCAGCTTGTTCGAAGGCGATAGCGTCCAACCAAGTCGCTGGGACGTCATTGCCTTTCGCCGCAATCCGGACAGGATACAGGAAGGGGAGAGTGATGTGGCGATCAAACGGGTCGTTGGGTTACCCGGTGAAACCGTTGCATTCGAAGGCGGCGAGTTGTACCTAAATGACGAGCTTTACCAAAAGGACTTTGGTGAATTCTTTACTTTATCGACTCTTGTTCATGATAGTGATTTCAAGCCATCGGATTTTGATCCCGCTGACGAACAGGAATATGTAGAAGCTCCCGCCGGCCAATATAACAAGCAGGGATCAAACTGGACTTTCCAGAATTCCCAATGGACATGCACTCCTGTTTCAGACGACTTTGATACCTGGCTGCAATATCACCAGCAGTATGTTGTAAACGGATTAGTGTTTCCAGCAGAAATAAGTGTTGGTTCGTATATGCTTGATTTCAATCCATACAATCAACATGCAGATCGCTTTCCGATGTACCACGTCTATGACCTTCTCGCTCATGTCATTATCGAGACAGACGGACTGCAACGCTTGGGACTTCGTGTGTCGGACGTCGTGCTGGATCTGCAGATTAGTGATGGGAAATATGCTATTAAGCAGTACGGTGGCGAGGATGTATCACTGCAGTCTGTAGGGCCGATTGATTCCGGAGCTGTTCAATTGAGGCTTGGTCGGATTGATGGGAAGGCATGGTTGCAAGTGGGAGATCGCGATCCTGTGAGCTTTGATATGCCATTGATTGAGGCCCTTGAAGACAGGGATCAGGATTGGGTGAATCTTGTACCGCTAAGCTTAGCCGCTGGTGGTGGAAGAGTGTCGCTACAGCGATTTCTGCTGTATAGAGACGTATATTGGCTGGATGCGGAAAGCAGAAATGAACTGTTTAAGTTCCCAAACGCACTTTCAAATGGCGAGTGGTTCGTAGTAGGAGATAATCTCGTTCAGTCCGTTGATAGCAGGCATTGGCGGGCACCGGTTACTCGCAAACAGCTCCTATCATTGGTCAAGCGAGTGAACCTGGAGTAGCACTGATTTACCCATCATCGGATGTCGGCGGTATATACCTGCCTGTGGTAATCGTGTAACATCCGGAAATGAACGTAATGCGTGTTTTTCGCGTATCAATTAGCACCTACCGCAACTTATACATCTCGTGATGCAGGTGTGATTTCCACTCAAACAAGCTCCTTTTTTTCAGTAATTACAAGACGTGAAACTATTTGTAAAAAGAGCTCCCGATTCGCAAGTTAGCTCGACACGTGACTCAGTAGAGTCGGTGGTGGTTGCTATCATTCTTGCCCTCCTGTTTCGTGGATTCATAGTGGAAGCCTTTGTGATTCCGACGGGATCGATGGCAGAGGGACTGCATGGTAGACACATGGACGTTGACTGTCCGGAGTGTGGGTTCCAGTATCAAACAACAGCCAGCGACGAAAATGCTGACGAGATAGATCTCAAACTTGTTGCAACAGGGAAATGCCCCGTTTGTCGTCATGTACATCGATATGATCGTGACGCGCCAAATCAGCGTAGTTTTTCCGGAGATCGGATCCTCGTAAACAAATTGTCATACGTGTTTGGTGACCCGCAACGCTGGGATGTCATCGTATTTAAGTTTCCCGGCAACGCAACTCAGAATTACATCAAGCGACTCATCGGTCTACCAGGTGAACAAGTCCGCATATTCAATGGCGATATCTACACCCGGCCGCTTAATGAATCGGAGTCACAGTTTGTTATCGCGAGAAAACCGGCGCGTAAACAACTCACCATGATGCACAAAGTACATGATTCGGAATACCGTTCTCGTACGCTAAACCTGATTCGATATCCGTACCGATGGCGCAAAGTCGGCTTTGAAGCAGTCGATAAGTACGATGGCCCGTGGTCCGATCAGGATGGTAATTTTCCGTTTGTAACCGATGGTTCGCATGATGGCGATCAATTCATCAATTACTACCATATTCCGTGCCGGCAAGACTGGTGGAATGAGATCAATCGTCGGCTTGCTGGATATTGGGAAGCTGTCGAGAGTGGTGATATGACCACAGCTAACAACATTCTGATGCGCAGTGAATTAGTTGGAAAAATACCGCATCCACAACATTCATCGATCGTGTTGGACTTCGTGGCATACAACAACTATTCGTTTTTCAATTACGGGCGTAAACCAGATGCCCTCATAGATTCCAATGCCAGAGAACAAGTAGTGCGTGACAAGGCTGACGGTGTCCACTGGGTTGGAGACTTATGTGTTGAAACAGATATCGATATCGATTCAGACTCGGGAGAGTTGGTGCTTCAGATTATTGAAGGAATGATTGCCCATCAGTGTCGAATAGATGTATCAACAGGAACCGCCACGCTGGTGATTGATGACGGCCGGCAGTTATTCACGGACGCAGAAGGGAATACAAGTTCGACGGTACAGGGTACTACCAGTTTAAATGGCCCCGGATCGTACAATATTCGATTCTCCAACTTCGATGACGAGCTACGCCTTTGGATCAACGACTCACTTGTGGAATTCGACACACCTTCAACATTTATTCCACGAGAAGCACCAGTTCCGAATTGGACGAAAGATAACCCTGGTGACAAGTTACCCCTTGGTATTGCTTCAAATGGCCTAGCTATGAAGATCAAAAATGCCAGAGTCTACAGAGATGTCTATTACATCGCGCAGACGGGTCACAGCCTGGGTAGTGATTATCAGCCATTCCTGCGGAACCACGGGGACTTCGACTATCTGAAGCCCGGTGAGTCGCGTGAGCAGTTAACTGAAGAGGAGTTGACCTACCGTGCTCGCAAACGGCTGTTTGATAGTCGCGCAGAGTTAATCCTGGATGTACACGAAGACCACTTCTTACCACTTGGTGATAACAGTCAGCAAAGTTCTGACGGAAGAGGGTGGTCTGCTAACCAAGCACTTCATCGTCGGTTACTAATTGGTGAAGCACTTATGGTCTACTGGCCTCACGGTTGGCGATATAACTGGACACTTGAAGCTCCAGTCATTCCGAACTTTAAGGAATTCCGCGTAATCCGTTAGAATGAAGCAAGCCTGATTGCATGAGGCAATCAGCAAACACCAGCCATGTGGTTTCAAGGAGGAACCAAAGTCCATGCCGCTTCTTGAAGTAGACGGACTCGTGAAGTCATTCAAACGCCGCCGCGTTGTAGATGGTGTGAGCTTTCATATTAATGAAGGCGAAATTGTTGGCTTGCTCGGCCCCAATGGTGCAGGGAAAACCACGAGTTTTCGCATGACGTGCGGATTGCTTGAACCGGATGAAGGCACCGTTACTCTACAGTCAAAAGATGTTACCGATTGGCCAATGCACCGGCGAGCCAAGGTTGGCGGTATGGGTTACCTAGCTCAGAAGCCGAGTATTTTTCAAAAGCTTTCGGTGGAGAAGAACTTGCTGTTGATGCTCGAATTAGTTGGCATCAAGGGTAAGGCAGCTAAGTTGCGGTGCACCGAATTACTAGAACAATTCAAGATTCCTCATATTCGCAAGACGAAATCTGCGAAGGTATCCGGAGGTGAGCGGCGACGACTTGAAATCGCTCGTTGTCTCATATCCGACCCACGTGTCATCATGCTGGATGAACCATTTGCCGGTGTTGACCCGATTCGTGTTCAGGAGATCCGAAGCATCTTGTTGGCGCTGAGAGATGATGAAGGAATTTCAATTCTGATTACTGATCACAATGCCGAAGCAATTCTACAGACGGTGGATCGCTGTTATGTGATTAACGAAGGACAAGTGCTATACCATGGCACACCGGAAGAAGTAAAACAACATCCGGAAGTGCGGCAAAAGTACCTTGGCGATATGGACGACATCGTATCGACACGACCTATATCAAGGTCGGCTTAAGCAAGTAACGATGGCATGCCGCCACGTCTGGTATTGCATCTCTCACCCTCTCCAAGAGGTTTGATTCTTGGGTTACGATGAAGTTTCACGCCTGATGGCGTGTGCTAAGTCTCTCTACGAAATGCGAATTTAGCATGTCAATAAACCAGTGATATTTGCAGCCTAGAATTACAAAACCGGAATCAAGAATCATGAGCGACCCATATTTCCAACAGATGTTTGCTGATCGCATTGGCGGTGTTAACTATGGGAAAGGCACGGAAATCTATAAGTTTGAGAAAATCAAGCGAGCCAAGCGAAAGGCGATTGCAGAGAATCCAGATCGAGAGTTGTTGGACTTCGGTATTGGTGAAAACGATGCACCAGCGGCGGAGAGCGTTCGCAATGTCATGGCCGAAGAAATTCATAAGCCCGAGAATCGTGGGTACGCAGATAACGGCATTGATGAATTTAAGCAAGCTGTCAGCCGCTTTATGCAGAGAAACTTTAATGTAGCCTTAGACCCTGCAACAGAGATAAATCACTGTATAGGCAGTAAAACAGCTCTTTCGATGTTACCAGCCTGTTTCATCAATTCTGGTGATATCACGTTGATGACCGTTCCAGGTTATCCTGTGGCCGGTACGCATACAGGATATTACGGAGGAACGGTATACAAGCTACCCTTGCTGCAAGAAAACAACTTCTTCCCGGATCTCGACGGGATTCCAGCGGATGTAGTTAGTAAAGCCAAGTTATTGGTGATCAACTACCCCAACAGCCCCACAGGAAAACTGGCAACCAAAGCGTTCTTCGAAAAGGTCGTTCAGTTTGCCAAAGAAAATAACATCGTTGTCGTACAGGATGCAGCACACGTGTTACTGACCTTCGATGGCGAACCGATGTCCTTCCTTGAAACCCCCGGTGCTCGGGATGTGGGCGTGGAAGTCCATTCGCTTTCCAAAGGGTTTGACATGATCGGATGGCGAATAGGTTGGGTGTGCGGAAATCCACTGCTTGTTCAGGCCTTTTCCGACGTTAAGGATAATTGCGATTCAGGACAGTTTATTGCCATTCAGAAAGCAGCAGCTGCAGCGTTAGATGATGATGCAATTCCGCAACAAGTCAGGTCCAAGTACCGTCGCCGCATGGAAAAGCTTGTCGAAACGCTTACGAAGTGTGGATGGCAATGTGAGTTTCCCGGTGGTTCATACTTTCTGTACACCAAAGCACCCAAAGGCATTCAGGGCAGCCACACATTTTCAAATGCTGAGGATGCCAGTCAGTATCTAATCACAGAACAGGCAATTGTGACCGTTCCATGGGATGATGCCGGATCGTTTTTGAGATTCTCCGTAACCTATGTAGCAGATGATGAAGCAGCAGAAGATGCGTTGATGGCCGAGACTGAAGCGCGCCTGAAAGACATCCCGTTTGAGTTTTAATCACAAATCAAATCACAGCAGATGACGTGCTTTGATTTCAAGATACTGATTAACAAGCGGTGCAGTTAAATCTTCGGGATACACATCCAGTGCTCTAATCCCCTGCTGTTCAAGTGAGCTTATCACCTGATGTCGCCAGTTTAGAATTTCGGCGGCGGCCGCACTTTTGAAAATGTCATTCCGCTGATTTGCTGCATTGAACATCTCGTGGTCTCTCAGCAATACAGAAATTGGTAGGTGACGTGTTGAAGCGGATTGCATGTAAGACTGGATCTGTTGTGAATTTACTTCATCAATCACATTCGTGATTAAGATTACGAGTGCCCTTCGATTGCTACGACGGGCAAGATATTGAAAGGCCTCGTCATATCGGCTTTCTACCATTTCCGGAAATTCATCAAAGGATGCATGCAGTAGACGGTTAAGGTGTTTCTTTCCTGAGCCAGGGGGTATGAACTTGTGAATTCGGTCTGAGAAACAGATCAATCCGACGGAGTCACCTTGAGTTAAGGCGACATGGCTCAGCATCAACATGGCGTTAAATGCATGGTCCAGATACGTGTGTCCTTCAGAGTGATTGGTCATCATTCTGCCGCAATCAACAAGAAATATCACGCGTTGATTCTGATTTGATTGAAAATCTCGTACGATCAGTTTGCTGTGACGGGCAGTAGCTCGCCAGTCCACCGTGCGATAATGGTCATCTCGGGAATAGTCTCTCAATCGTTCGAATTCATTGTCTTGCCCGACTCGTCTGATTCGACGAACTCCCAGTGCATTGAGCCGGTTTGAACGTGCAAGAAGAGTGTAATGGGAGACTTGTTGCAGGTCAGGGAATACGTTGATGATCGTCCTGCATGGCACCCTGATTACGCGTTTAAACATGCGCAAGGCACTCGTTACCTGGACGTAAATACAATTAAGTGGGAACTCACCACGTTCGTTGGCACGCAAAGTGTAATTGAACGACATCCCCGTTTCTGGCGGAATTGTGTCAGCAAATAGATTAGGAATCGCCTCAAACGACTCTGGCACGTCGTCGCGAATTGCTACTCGCTTGCTGGTTGTGCCATCATTGTGGACGACAAAGGAAACATCCAATTCCTTTGATAGTGATGCGACCCCTAGATGTTCTCGTTGAGCCCGAAAATGAGAGCTCTTAGCCAAAGTGAACAGATCTAGAAATGGAATCACAATAAGTGCGATATCCACGATTAACACGAACGCGATCAAGTCCGGCTGAAAAGCGGTGAGTAACGCCAGTAGGCATGGGACGCCAGCTAAGATCAGAAATCCCCAGTTCGGGAATACATCACGCCGCGCAAGGATCAGTAACGGCACAATGACTGCGACTAACGTCAGCCAAGGGAAAGCCTGTACCAGGTCAACTCCTTGTTGGATTTGAGTGGTGTCCATTTTAGACTCGCGGTACTTCGACGGTTCGAATCATATCCCTGAGGATGTTGTCTACAGATTGACCTTCAACCTCTAGTTCCGGCGCGAGTAGTACCCGATGCCGTAGAGTTGGCAGTGCCAATTGAACAACGTCATCGGGAATAGCATATTGTCGCCCTTGGAATGCAGCAAGCGTTCTTGCACCTTGCATTAGAGCCAGCCCGGCACGAGGTGATGCACCCATGTAAAGCTGAGGCCACGTTCGTGTAAGTCTTACAACCTTGTTGATGTAATCGACTAACGCCGGTTCCACTAAGACCTCACCCGTTTCCTTGGTGACGGCAACAATTTGCTCAGGTGATGCAATGCTCTCCAATTCGTTTGAAAGCCGACTGTTAATATCAATCTGCTCACTGTGCATTTTCAAAATATCGGCTTCTTGCTTTTCCGTCGGATAATCCACCATTAACTTGAACATGAAGCGATCAAGCTGAGCTTCGGGCAAGTTGTAAGTTCCTTCTGACTCGATTGGATTTTGGGTAGCGATGACCAGGAACGGTGCTTCCATAGGATAGGTTTCACCATCAACCGTTACCCGCCGCTCCTGCATGATTTCCAACAGTGCGGCGTGAGTTTTCGCCGGACTTCGATTGATTTCATCCGCCAGCAGTAATTGTGTGAAAACAGGGCCGGGATAAAATGTGAATTCCTGAGTCTTCATATTGAAGATCGGAGCACCGGTTATGTCTGAGGGCATTAAGTCAGCGGTGAATTGGATCCGGCCAAAGTCGCAGCCAAGTATATGTCCAAGTGTGCGTACGAAAAGAGTTTTACCCAACCCTGGGACACTCTCAATTAGTACATGTCCGCCGGAGAATAAAGCGACCAACGATCCGACGACCAATTCATCCTGCCCGACAAAGATCTTGCCAACCTCTTTTGTTACTGCCTGAAATAACCTCCGGGTTTCCGTATCACTTCCCCGCGTAGACTCCATGTCGATAGAGATCTTACCGATAGCATCTAAAACGGGTGCATTTACAGGAGCAGTTTGCTGAACGACTGGTTGTTGTACCAGCGTTTGAGCTGCGACTGGCGCCGCTGCTGGTTGCGTGGATGGTACTTGTATATTGGTTTGGCACTTTGGGCACTGAACCTGAGATCCTTGAAATCCCGCAGGCAATGAAAGCACTTGCGAACAGGTTGGGCAGCTAAATGTAGGTGATGAGGCCATTTGTTACTCTCGTTGCTACTCAGTTAGTCATTTGATACATGTTGGTCGTAATACCGAATTGTCGATGCAGCGTGTTGGGTGTCGCGCGTCTTATGTAGAAGGCCACCCACGGCATCTATATGTCGTCCGAAATTCCGAATATCTCGATTTTCGTGCTGATGATCCACGACGGTTGAAACGGTAAATCGTTCTCTTGCTCTTCCGAATACCGGGAATCTGAGAAAACAATAAATGAGTCCTGCGATGCACAGGTGAATGAGGATTAGTCCAAGGGGATTTGTCATTAGTAAGTTGAAAAAGCCAGGTCGCTGTTCACGGTCTGGTCTATTTGGATTGGCTGATGGAGGTGGATTTCCGCCCATAGATGGCCCTCTTTGCCTGCTTTCAACAAACGTCACCTGAAGATCTTCGCCACAGAAATCAATGATCTTACCCGCTAGTTTTCGATGCTCATGATTGATAAGTGAGTAATTCAAGAGAAATGAGCCGTTTTGCGCGACGAGTACACTACTATCTTGGTAACCAAGGGGCCTCATACGAAATAGAAGTGGTGTGTCTTCAGCTAATATCAAGTCTTCATACTTCCAGCCTGAATTATTGAAATCGCGGTGTTGAATCTCGCCACGTATTGCTATTTCGCATTTGTCGATTTCGATGCCATCGAGCCAGTATGAATCAGATGCGGTAAGATCACGCACGAATCTATTTGATCGTGACATATCGATCGTAAACCAATCGAGCTCCTGTGTTTCGGGTGTTCGTTGACGTAATGCTTCATGGCGTATTATGGCCTGATTGAATCGTTGTTGTGCATTTGCTTTGGTATCGCCGCTGGAGGATCGTATGACTTTACTCCAATACGGCAATTCACCATCATAGTCCCGACCAATATAGATAAGTGTTTTTCCTGTTTCTTCTCGTATCCATGATTCAAACCACCTGCGTTCCTGCTCATTGGGACCCAAAAAGCTGTCCGGCGCCCATATGATGACATCG
>CEQU01110144.1_pt1 | contig 14320 bp, 14 predicted proteins | sample 531031 | NCBI WGS metagenome assembly CEQU01 (sample SAMEA2621216, study PRJEB7988) | marine metagenome | isolation source: saline water (ENVO:00002010), including
GTCGCGATCGCGGCGGCGACGCCGGCGAGTGCGAGGCGCGAGCGCTCGTCCCACCGGTCCGAGCGCCGCGCGTGCGCGTCGGTGGCGGCGTCGGTGAGATCGATGACGGCCGGAGGAGGCGGCGCGGCGTCGAGCCGCACGAGGGTCAGCGACGTGCCGTCGAGCAGGTCGAGCTCCTCGCTCGTGCGCGCGAGGTCGAGCTGCTCGCCGTCGGGGCGCACGAGCACGGCCGGGTGGGTGACGGTGCCGGTCGGCTCACCGAGCAGATCGAGGATGGTCGGCAGCACGACCCCGAGCGGCTCCGCCCGCGGCACGACGAGATCCGCACGGCGGGTGCGCCCGGCGACCGTGATGCGCGTGAACCCGGTCATCGGATCTCTCCTTCTGCGGTGGTCGAGGTGATGTCGGAATCGACGATCGACGCGGCATCGGCGCTGAGCAGCTGCGACACGTAGGACACCCCCACGCACGCGGCGCACGCGATCGCCGTGACGACGATCGACGCGATGAAGCGGCGCACGTTGTCGTTGACGGTGCGCCGTTCGTCGAGCGCGCCGTGGAGCAGGGCCGACCCCAGCCGCATCCGCTGGATCTTCGCCTGCTCGATGAGCACGACGTCACGCTGATCGGGCATCGTCTCCTCCTTCGGGGTCGGCTTCGCGCAGCGCCTGCGCGATCGCGGGATCGAGCTGAAGCAGCCGGGTCAGCGCGTCGGGCTCCGCGCCGCCGAGCACGCGGGCCAGGGTGTCCCAGCCGCCGCCTCGCGTGTCGCCGAGGCGAAACAGCAGCCCGGGCAGGCGCGGGCTCCCGACGCGTTCGCCGCCGGCATCGCGCACGACTGCGTCGGGCAGTCGGAGAGCGGCGACGGCGGGCGGCCCCAGCAGCAGAGCGAGCGGCTGCGGCGTCGCGGGGGCGCTGGCGCGGCGCGCGAGGTCGGGTGCCCCGATCGCCGCCATCGCCAGGGCGATCAGGGGCATGCCGTGACCGGCGGTCGCCCGCAGCGCGGCGGTCGCGTCGTCGGCGAGCGAACCGGCGCTGCGCGCGCCGGCGGAGCCTGCATCCACCCACGCCCGCGTGGTCTCCTCGAGACCCTCTCGGGTGCGCGCGATGCGGAGCGTCGCCAGCAGTGCCGTCTCGTCGGCGCGCCGGCCCGCCAGCGCCCACAGCGACTCGTCGGGCATGCGACGCCGTGTGCGCTCGGTCATGTCGTCGCGGCTCCATCGGGCTGCGAGCGGTTCGGTCGCGCCCCACGTCGCGAGGTCGATTCCGAGCGCGCCGGCGATGCCCTCCACGGCGCCGCCGAGACGCACGGGACGACTCACCCGGTGCCGCGTCGCGCCGGTGAACACGAGCTGCAGGTGCGATCGCACCGGACTCGCGAGGAAGCGCTCGTGAGCCGGACCGGGGGCGGAGCCCGTGAAGACGTCGCGGGGGGTCGCGAGCGGACGACCCGTGCGGGCGTCGAAGAAGGCTTCCTCGGTGCGCACCACCCAGGCTCCGCCCGTCGCCTCGAGCGCCGATGCCGCCGCCGGGGTCAGGCGGGTGTGGGCCGGCGTCACGACGAGCGTGCGCACCCCTTCGAGCGTCGCCCGGTGGAGCACGTCGCTGAGGCCGGTCCCGAGCGCGAGCACATCGCCGCGGTGCTCCCACGTGATGCACCCCGGCGAGACGGCGTCGACGAGGGGATGCGCCGCCCGCTCGCCCGTCGCATCGCCCGTCACGTCGGCAGACCGACGGTCAGGTCGCGGTCGCCGAGCTCCAGGCGTGCATCGGGTGGTAGCGGCGTGCGGTGGAACGGCACGAGCGGCACGCTGAGCTCGCCCCGCCGAACCGCGGTTCCGTTGAGCGAGCCGAGGTCGACCGCCCACACCTGCTCGCCGTCCCACTCCAGCCGCACGTGCGACTTCGACAGCGTGCGAGAGAGGTCGGGCCATTCGTAGGTGGCCGCGGGCGCGTCGGCGGGCGCCTCCGGATCGCGTCCGATGATCAGCGAGTCCGCGAGGGACAGCGTCTGGCCAGAGTCCAGGCGCACGGTGGCCGGTCGCACGAAGCGGCTGGGGCGGCGTGCGCGGTCGTTCACCTCGGGAAAGGCATACGGGGCGAACAGCGGCGACAGCGGGTCGCGGCCGCGGGAGAGATCCGTCGTGCGCAGGCGACGCCCGACCGCGGCGCCGATCAGGTCGCGCCCGGCCGGGGCGGCCGTCCGCACATCCACCGAGCGGGTGGATGCCACCGCGTGGCCGAGGCTCGATCCCCGCCGCGCGAGGAGCGCCACCCACACGACCAGCGCCGCTGCGGCCAGGAGCACGGCTGCGGCCGCAGCGCCGGGCGCGCCGATCACGGCGAGCACCACGCCGACGATCGCCGGGGCGACGACGGTGCTCGCGTCGACGGTCGTGCTCAGCGCCCGCTGCGATGACCGCGCCGGGACCGTGCCGACGAAGAGGTCCGTCGCGCGATCCCGTGCGGGGAGTTCCTGCAGATCCATCCGCCCCCTCCGGCGTGAAACCCTCCCATCCTAGGAGCGTGGCGCATCCGAAGCGGGGCTTGTCCACAGGTCGACATGCGAACCGGATCCGGGCGGGGGAGGATGGGGGAGTGACCCAGGAGTTCGACGAGCTGGTTTCCCACGCCCATGACACGCGCGTCGTGGTGGTCGGCGGCGGTATCGCGGGCCTCGTGGCCGCCCTCGAGTGCGCGAAGGTCGGGATGCGGGTGACGGTCCTCGACGCGGCCGACCGGCCGGGGGGAGCGATCCGCACCGCCGAGGTCGCCGGCATCCGGCTCGACACCGGTGCCGAGAGTTACGCCACTCGCGGCGGGGCGGTGCACGCCCTCATCGATGAGCTCGGCCTCGCAGACCGGATCACGACACCCGACGCCGCCGGCGCGTGGCTCGTCGGGATCCCCGGCGTCGGTGCTGCTCCCCTGCCGAAAGGCGGTGTGCTCGGCATCCCGGCCAACCCGTGGGCGCCCGACGTGCGCCGCATCATCGGCTGGACCGGCGCCTGGCGCGCCTACCTCGACCGGCTGCGCCCGCCCCTGACGATCGGCCACGAGCACAGCCTCGGGCGCCTCGTGCGCACGCGCCTGGGGGCCAAGGTGCTCGATCGGCTCGTCTCGCCCGTCACCACGGGCGTGTACTCCGCGCGCCCCGACGACATCGACGCCGACGTGGCGGCACCGGGCCTCAACAACGCCCTCACCCGCACCGGGTCTCTCACGGGGGCCGTGGCCCAGATGCGGAGCGGGTCGGGGAGCCGGCCCGGAAGTGCGGTCGAAGGCCTCGCGGGCGGCATGTCGACGCTCGTCGACGCGCTCGTCGCGCGACTTCAAGAGCTGGATGCGACCGTCACTACGAGCGCGCAGGTCACCGCGGTCGCACGCGAAGGCGGAACGTGGCGCGTCGCTGTGGCGCGCGAGGAGGCAGACGTCGAGGCCGACCTGCTGATCATGGCCGCGCCCGAGGACACCGCTCGGCGGCTGCTTGCCGCTACCGTGCCCGGACTCGCGCGCGAACTCGGCCCCGCGCCGGTCGTCGAGGTGGTCACGATGGTCCTCGACGCGCCGGCGCTTCATGCTGCACCGCGCGGCACCGGTGTGCTGACCGTGCCGGGCGCGTTCCGCGCCAAGGCGCTCACGCACTCCACGGCCAAGTGGTCGTGGGTGGCCGACGCCGCCGACGGGCGACACGTCGTGCGCGTCTCCTTCGGCGCGCAGGGCGAGCCTCCGGCGACGGAGGGGCTCGACGACACGGCCGCCGCCGCTCTCGCGCTGGCCGAGGCCTCGGCGATGCTCGGCGTCGAGCTGGAGCCCCGTGCTCTCCTCGGGGCCGTCCGCGAGCGCTACACCCAGTCCCAGCCCGGCGCCGCGCTCGGTCGTGCCGCCGAGGTCGCCGAGATGCGACGCACCGTCACCGCGACGCCCGGTCTCGCTGTCGTCGGGGCGTGGCTCGCCGGAGCCGGGCTCGCGCAGGTGGTGCCCGATGCTCGGCGCGAGACCGATCGCATCCGCCGCGCAGCCCTCTTCGGGAACGCCACCGAAACCGTCGAGGGTGACGCCACGGCGTAACGGAATCCGGCTCACCCGCCGATGTCAACCCAGGATGCCGACGCGGGCATACATCGCTACCCTGGAGTCGACCAGCATCTCCACCGATCGTGAGGAGACCCCATGAGGGGCAAGGTAGGACTCGTCATCGGACTGGCCGCGGGCTACGTCCTCGGCACACGCGCCGGCCGTGAGCGGTACGAGCAGATCAAGACCCAGGCCGACAAGCTGTGGAGCGCCGCGCCGGTGCAGAGCCAGGTCGACAAGGTGAAGGACTTCGCCAAGTCGAGCGCCGCGGCACTGCCCAGCACCGTGTGGGATACCGCGGTGAAGGTCACCAAGGCCGCCACCACCAAGGGCACCCCCGGGCAGCGTCTCGACGCAGCGCTGAAGACCGGCGAGAAGGCCGAGGGAGACCTCCAGAAGGCCGCGAAGGAGTCGGCGGAGGCCGTGAAGGACGCCGTCGACGACGGCGAGGTCACGGTCGAACCTCGCGGCGGGGCCTGAGATGTCGACGCCCCGTGGTTTCCGCGACCGCGCGGACGACAGTCTGCTGACCCTCCTCGGCGAGATCCCGGAACTCGTCCGGGCGCTCGTCATCGCCGAGGTCGACGCCGCCAAGGCGTGGCTCGCCCGCACGGCGAAGGACGGCGGCTGGGGGGCGCTGTGGATGGTCGCCGCGCTCTTCGTGCTGTTCTGGTCGGTTCCGGCCCTGGGTGCCTGGGCCATCGCCGGCCTGTCGTCGTGGTGGCCGGTGTGGCTGTCCGCACTCGTGGTGTTCTTCGCGATGGTGCTGATCGCGGTCGTGCTCGCCCTGTTGGGCGTGATGCGGTTCCGCCGGCTCGTGAAGCGCCAGAACCCCGTCCAGTCCATCGCCCAGGATGTGAAGGAAGTCCGCGATGAGCTCTAACGCTCCGCTGCCCCGCACGGCCGTGCCCCTCGGCATCACCGATCCGGTCGAGAGTGCCCGCGCCGAGTTGAAAGCCGCTCTGCTCGCGATCGAAGAGAAGGCGAACGTACCGCGTCGGGTGGCCGTTGCCACGGATCGCACGATCACCGATGCCCGGGCGTTCAGCCAGCGCAATCCCGCGGCCGCGGTCGCGATCGTCGTCGCCGGAGCCGCCGCGATCGGCGTCGGCGTGTGGGGCCTCGTTCGCCTCTACACCCGCTGATTCATCTCGGCGGTCCCGAGCACCGTTCCCGGCTTTCATCCAGCGGGGTATGCTCAGGACTGGCAGTGCAATGGTGCGATTGCTGCCGACGGTGCGAGCCCGAGACCCGGATTCGTTCCGCCCGTCGGTTGCTCGAACGCCCGGGCGGCCGACTCGTGCATCGACGAGAGCCTCCCGAATGAATCACACTTCACCGCAGCCCAAGCCCCTCACCGGATGGCGGCTGCTCGTGCCCCGCGGGGGACCGTGGGGCGACGGCGTCGCCGCGACGATCCGCCGCAGCGGCGGAACCCCGGTCATCGCGCCGCTCATCAACTTCGCGCCCTCGACCGATCAGGCGACGCTCGAGCAGTCGCTCGCCGACCTCGCCGACGGCGCCTTCGACTGGCTGACGGTCACGAGTGCCACCACGGTCGACGTGCTCTACGCCTACCACGCCAAGATCCCGGCCTCGACGAAGGTCGCCGCGGTCGGCGAGACGACGGCGGCCGCGCTCACCGCGGTCGGCTACAAGGTCGACCTCGTGCCGGAGCGCGACAACTCCGCTGCGGGCATGGCCGAGCAGATGATCGCCGCCGAACCTGAGCCGCGGCAGGTGCTCACCCTGCGCAGCGAGATCGCCAAGCCGGTGCTCACCCGCATGCTCGTGGAGGCCGGTCACCACGTGCGCAGCGTCGTCGCCTACCGGACCGTGGGCGTGCCCGCCTCCGACAAGGTCATCGGAGACGTGCGCACGGGCCGCATCAACGCGATCCTTGTCACCAGCGGGTCGGTTGCCGACCAGGTTCGCGAGCAGTTCGCGGTGATCCCGGAGACGACGATTATCGCGGCCATCGGGCCACGGACCGCGAAAGACGCCAAGCGCGCCGGTCTCCTCGTCGACGTGATCGCCGAGATGCAGTCGGTCGATTCCCTTCTCGCTGCCGTGTCCCGGTTCCCCCTTCCGCAACCGGCTGACGAATACGCCCCCTGAGCGTGGGGGTTCGGGGCGGCGGCACGCCGCGCATCGTAGTGCTCGCCGGCGGCGTCGGCGGGTCCAGGTTCGTCCTGGGCGCGCGGGAGGCGCTCCGGCGACGCGGCGTCGCCGCATCCGCCGATCACCTCACCGTGGTCGTCAACACCGGTGACGACCTGTGGCTGTCGGGTGTGCGCCTGCAACCCGACGTCGACTCGATCACGTACGCGCTCGCCGGGGTCAACGACACCCAGCGCGGCTGGGGTCGTCAGGACGACTCCGAACGCGTGAACGCCGAGCTGCAGGCGTGGGGCGCCGGGTGGCCGTGGTTCACCCTGGGCGACCTGGACCTCGGCACCCACCTCGCGCGCACGGGATGGCTGCGCGACGGGGCGACGCCGACCCGAGTGCTGGAGCTGATGGCGGCCCGGTGGGATCTCGGCGCGCGCCTGCTGCCGATGACCGACGCCGAGGTCGACACGATCGTGACCGTCGACGAACCGGAGACGGGGCCGCGGCCGATGCACTTCCAGGAGTGGTGGACCCGGCACCGGGCCAGCCTGCGCCCGCTCGCCTTCGACAATCCCGGCATCGAAGCGGCTGCGCCGGCGCCCGGTGTCGCCGACGCGATCGCCGCCGCCGACGTCGTGCTCGTCGCCCCGTCGAACCCGGTCGTGTCGATCGGACCGATCCTGGCCGTTCCCGGCATCCGTTCGGCCCTGCGCCACACCGACGCACCGGTCGTCGGGGTCTCGCCGATCATCGGCGGCCGGGTCGTGCGCGGCATGGCCGACGTGTGTCTGACCGCGATCGGCGTGGAGACCTCGGCCGTCGGCGTCGCCGGACTGTACGGTGCGCGCAGCGGCGACGGCGTGCTGGATTCCTGGCTCGTCGCACAGGAGGACGCTGCCGCCGTCGACGCCGTCCGCGCGCTCGGACTCGACGCGCACGCCCGGCCGCTGTGGATGACCGACCCCGCGCGGTCGGCTGACATTGTCGACGCCGCGCTCGCCCTGGCCGGCGTGTGATCGTTCCCGACCTCGCCGTGTGGGCGTGGCTGCTGCTCGGCCTGTCGGCGTTCGTCGTCGGGGTGTCCAAGACGGCGATCCCCGGGGTGAACACGCTGTCGGTGGCGGTGTTCGCCGCCGTTCTGCCGGCTCGGGAATCGACCGGAACGCTGCTCGTCCTCCTCATCGTCGCCGACCTGTTCGCGATCGTGTCCTACCGGCGTGATGCGAACTGGAGGGCGCTGGTGCGGCTCGCGCCCGCCGTGCTGGTCGGTCTCGTGCTGGGTGCCGTCTTCCTCGCGGTGGCGAACGACGAGTGGGTCAGCCGGGTGATCGGTGTGATCCTGCTCGCCGTGGTCGCCTTCACTCTGCTGCGTCGCCGTTTTGCGCCCGTCGTCGCCGGCGCCGGCCCGCACCCGGTCGCCGCGGCCGGTTACGGCACGCTCGGCGGCTTCACGACGATGGTGGCCAACGCGGCGGGACCGGTGATGTCGATGTACTTCCTCGCGTCGCGTTTCGCCGTGAAGGAGTTCCTCGGCACTGCGGCGTGGTTCTTCTTCCTCGTGAACATCGCCAAGCTGCCCTTCTCCATCGGCCTCGGGATCATCACACCTGCGGGCCTGGTGCTCGACGCCATCCTCGTTCCGCTCGTCGTGGTCGGCGCTCTTCTCGGGCGCTGGTGGGCGAACCGCCTCGATCAGCGCCTCTTCGAGCGTCTGGTCATCGTCTTCACCATCGTCGGCGCCGTCTACCTCCTGTTCTGACCCGCCTCCTGTTCCAACCCGCGCCGGCCGGAGCGTGCGGCCCGCGGCTGTCTCCGTCGCCCCAGGCCCGCTCCGTCACCCGGCCCGTCTCCATCACCCCGCCCGTCTCCGTCACCCCGTCTCCGTCACCCCACGTGCCCCAATTCAGGCTGTGGAGGTGTGCAAGAGCCCGGGAAGGTTGCCTGCGGCGCGCTGAGCCTGAGTTACGGCACGCGGGGGCGGGGTGACAGACGTGACGGACGGACCGGGCCGGCGTGGCGGACGGACCGGCGTCGGCGTGCCGGCGGTGTGCGGCAGCTACAGCAGCGCGGCGGTGCGCGGGCCGACGCCGAGGGTCGCGGCGGTTTCCAGCTGCTCCGGCGTGTCCACGTCTCGACGGACGGTCGAACCGCGTGGGATGTCGAGCGCCACGCACCCCATCTCGAGGTGACGCGCGAAGGATCCGTCGCCGAAGGCCGACGTCCATTCCACCCCTGCGGTGGCGGTCACCAGCGTCGAGCCGGTGCCCTCGGCGTCGGCGACGACGGAGCGCGGATGCGCGGTGGCGGCGTCGAGCGCCGCGGCGAGGTCGTCGGGGCGGAGTGCCGGAAGGTCGCCGAGAAGCGCGGCGCGATGTGCGACCGTTCCCGCTGCCGCCATGCCGAGCGCGATCGCCGCATCGAGGCCGCGAGCCTCCTCCTCGGCGACGAACCGAAGTCCGGGGATGTCGGCCGCGGCCAGCGGCAGCCCCGCGTCGTCGGTCACGACGAACACCTGCGCGACCATCGGGCACGAGGCCGCCGCGGCGATGGTGTCCAGGGCGATCGCACGCGCCAGACCCTCACGCGACGCCCCGGACGCGAGCCGCGACTTCCCTCGTCGCGCGGGCTTCACCGGAATGACGACGCGCCACCGCTGAACCGCCGGGTCGTCCCCTCTCGCCGGCTCGTCCTCGCCCGCCGGACCGTGTCCGCGCGCTGGGTCATCTCCGACGCCGTGCACCAACTCAGGCTGTGCGGGGGTCATTCCGCCTCATCCGGGCCAACGGGGTGCCTCCAGCCTGAGTTCGTGCACGTGCACGTGCACGTGCACGCGCGCGACGACGAAGCAGCCACGACGCGGGTCACGAGGCGTACTTCGCGCGCAGGCGCGGGAGGATCTCCGCCCCGTACATGCGCAGGAACTCGGCCTGGTCGTGGCCGGGGTCGTGGAAGACGAGGTGCCGGAAGCCGAGCTCGATGTACTCCGAGATCCGCTCGACGTGCTCGTCGGGGTCGGTCGAGACGATGAAGCGCGAGGCCGCCCGTTCGATCGGCAGCTCGGCCGCGCGCCGCTGCATCTCGATCGGATCGTGCACGTCGCGCTTCTCCTCGGGCGTGAGCGCGAGCGGGGCCCAGAACCGCGTCTTCTCGAGGGCGGTGTCGTGGTCGGGGTGATACGACACCTTCACCTCCATGAGGGTGTCGATCGCGTCGGATGCGCGCCCGGCCTTGCCGAGGCCGTCCGCCAGCGCGGGCAGCAGCGTGTCGGTGTACAGCTCGCGGTTCTTGCCGCTGGTGGTGATGAACCCGTCCGCGATACGTCCGGCGAGGCGGGTGGCGGCGGGTCCGGCGGCGCCGATGTAGATCGGCACCGGATGCTCGGCGCCGGGCCGGTCGTAGATGGTCGCGTCCCTCACGGAGTAGTAGGTCCCGTCGTACGTGACGCGTTCGTCGGCCCAGAGCTGCTGGATCATCAGGATCGCCTCTTTGAGGCGCTGGAACCGCTCCGGCGCGTCGGGCCATTCCAGCCCGAGCGTCACCTCGTTGAGCGCCTCGCCGGTGCCGACGCCGAGAACGACGCGGTCCGGGAACATCACCCCCAGCGTCGCGAAGGCCTGGGCGATCACGGCGGGGTGGTAGCGGAAGGTCGGCGTGAGAACGGATGTGCCGATGAGCACCCGTTCGGTGCGGGCCCCGAGCGCGCCAAGCCATGGCAGGGCGGCGGGGGCGTGGCCGCCGTCGTGCATCCAGGGCTGGAAGTGGTCGGAGAGGAACACCGAGTCGAAGCCCATCTCCTCGGCCAGCACGCCGAACTCGACGAGTTCGCTCGGGCCGAACTGCTCGGACGATGCCTTGTAGCCGAAGCGCAGCGGAAAGGTCATGATGCTCCTCCTGGGAAGGGACGTGGGCGCAGCGTGGGGGTGGATGCGGTGGTCGCGGCAGCAGGAGCCGGGGCGAGGAACTCGGATCCGTCGGCGCGTGCGAGCCGGTCGCGGAAGGCCTCGACGGTGCCGGGCCACAAGAGCGTCAGTCGCCCGGACCGGGGGTCGACGTACCAGTTGCGACAGCCGCCGGTGATCCAGGGGGTGGATGCGGCGGCGCGGTCGATCTCGGCCGTGTACGCCGCTTCGGCGGCCGGGTCCACCCGCAGCACGCCGCCGGCGACGCGTTCGCGGCGCGCGAGGGTGCGCACGGCGTACGCGGCCTGCTCCTCGAGCATGAGCACGGAGGAGTTGTGGCCGAGCGAGGCGTTGGGTCCGTTGAGCACGAAGAGATTGGGGAACCCGGCGACCACGGTCGAGGCGAACGAGGTCATCCCGCTGCTCCAGTGGTCGGCGAGGGTGCCGTCCTCACCGGTGACGAGGTCGGCGTACGGCTGCTGCGCCGAGGCGAACCCCGTTGCGAGCACCAGTGCATCCACCTCGTGTCGGGAGCCGTCGGCTGCCGTGAGAACATCGCCGTCGACGGCGTCGAGCGCGGCCGGAACGAGGGTGACCGCATCCGAGACCACCGCCGGATAGAACGCGTCCGACAGCAGCACGCGCTTGCAGCCGAACGCATAGGCGGGGGTGAGGGCGTCGCGCAGCGCCGGGTCGGCGACCTGCGCGCGCAGGTGGTCCAGGGCCGTGCCGCGCGCAAGATCGGCGGCCGCGGCATCGCCGGAGCGCGATGCGAACCGCGCCTCGCCCTCGGCATACAGCGTCGCGCGAAGGTCGGCGAGGGTCTCGGGATGCTCCGCGAAGCGTCGACGCTCGGTGGGCGAATACGCGCGCTCGCCGCGGGGCACGATCCACGCCGGCGTGCGCTGGAACAGGGTCACGTGCGCACCACGGCGCACCAGTTCCGGCACGAGCTGCACGGCGCTCGCTCCGGTGCCGACGACGGCGATACGGCGCCTCGCGACGGGAACGGAGTGGTCCCAGCGGGCCGAGTGGAACAGCGGCCCAGGGAACGTCTCTAGCCCCGTGATCTCGGGGATGAGCGGTTCCGTCAAGCGGCCGCACGCGAGGGCGAGGGCATCGGCGATCACGGTGTCGCCGTCGGAGGTGCCCACGCGCCAGGTCGACGAGTCGCGGTCCCACCGGGCGCCGGTCATGCCCGTGCGCAGACGGGTGCGGTCGGTCACGCCGGCGCGGTCGGCGACGTCGGCGAGGTAGCTGTGGATCTCGGCCCCGGGCGCGAACACGCGGGACCAGTCCGGATGCGGGTGGTCGGCGAACCCGTACAGGTGCGAGGGCACGTCGCACGCGACGCCCGGGTAGGTGTTGTCGCGCCACGTGCCGCCGACGCTGTCGCCGCGCTCGAGCAGCACGAACGACTCCCGCCCGTCGCGCAGCAGGGCGAGCGCCATGCCGATCCCGGCGAAGCCCGCACCGACGATCGCGACCTCGACGCGCACGGTCATCGGATCGGGGTCTTCCGATTCGCCGGCGGTTCGCGGTAGTCGGTGGTGCGCTGGCGGAACGGGCGGAAGAGTCGCCCGACGAGGGCGGCGGCATCCGGAACCGGCAGGTCCTGGCCGTGCTCGATGCCCGCCTCGGGCTTGACGCGTCCGTCGAGCAGCGTGCCGCCGAGATCGTCGGCGCCCGACTGCAGCAGGATGGCGGCGGCCTCGCGGCCGACGCGGGGCCAGGGCACCTGGATGTGCGAGATCGAGCCGGAGAGCATGAGGCGCGAGACGGCGACCATGGCTCGGTGCTCGTCGATAGCCGGCCGCCCGTCGACGAGCGGCACGCCGCCGCGCGGCCCGGGGAGGGGGATCGGGACGAACTCGCGGAATACGCCCGTGACGGACTGGATCTCGCGAAGGCGGCGCAGGTGTGTGACGCGCTCGCCGGCGGTCTCGACGTGTCCGTAGAAGAGCACCGACGTCGAGGAGAATCCGGCGCGATGGGCGGCGGTGATGCCCTCGACCCAGCGGTCGGTTTCGAGGTCGGTGGGGGCGATCTCGGCGCGAACGCGTTCGCTCAGCACCTTCACGCCGGTGCCCGGCACGGTGTCGACGCCGGCGTCTTTCATCGCGGTGAGCGCGGCGGTGAGGCCGATGCCGGCGCGGTCGGCGAGGTCCCACACGTCTTGCGGGCGGTAGGCGTGCAGGTGCAGGTCGGGCTGCGTGGCCTTCACGGCTCGCGCGATGTCGAGGTAGGCCTCGGGGGAGACGTCGGCGGGCAGCATCCCCTGCACGCACAGTTCGGTCGCGCCGAGCTGCCACGCGTCGTCGGCGATGGCGGCGACGTCGGCAAGGTCGAACTGCGCCGGGTCGGCGGCATCCGGTGCGGTGCGGAACCCGCTGGAGGTGAGGTTGCGGTTGACGACCAGGCTCACGGCTTCGCCGACGGTGTAGCGGCGCACGTCGTCGGCGGCAGCGGCGAGGGCGTCGAGGTCGGTGCCGGTCACCTGCAGCAGGTTCTGCCACTCGCCGTCGTCGAGCGATCCTGCGTCTGCGGCGGCGCGTGAGATCAGTCGGCCGAGGTCTCCGGCGCGCACGCCGCCGATTGCGCCCTTTCCTGCCGAACCCACCTCTTCCCGGCGCTCGGAGGGCGTTGTCTCGGCGGGATCGGGTGGGCTCGACGCGCCGGATGAGTCGCCCGGCCGCGGCGGACCCGGCACGGCGAGTCCCGTTGCCGGGTCGGCGACGGCGGCGACGGGCGCGTGCATCGCGGAATCGAGCCACTCGTCGGGGTCGGCGATGAACTCCGGATGCGCCGTGAGGCGCTCGCGCAGGAGGAACCCGAGGTCTTCGGTGGCCGTCGCGAGGTCGTCGAGGTGCGGCCAGGGGCGCTCCGGGTTGACGTGGTCGGCGGTGAGGGGGGAGACCCCGCCCCAGTCATCGGCGCCGGCGCGCACCAGGAGGGCGAACTCTGTCGTGTCGGAGAGGTTCGGCGGCACCTGCACCCGCATCCGGGGGCCCAGCACGAGGCGGGCGGCGGCGACCGTGGCGACGTACTCGAGAAGGTCGGCGTCGGGTGCCGACTGCATGGCAGTGCGGGGCTTGGCGCGGAAGTTCTGCACGATCACCTCTTGCACGTGACCGTGGCGGGCATGGGCGTCGCGCAGGGCGATGAGCGACTCCGCCCGGTCGCGCACGGTCTCGCCGATGCCGACGAGGATGCCGGTGGTGAACGGGATGCGGGCACGCCCGGCATCCTCGATCACGCGCAGTCGCACGTCGGGGTCTTTGTCGGGAGATCCGTAGTGCACCTGCCCGGGTTCTTCGTAGAGGCGGCGGGAGGTGGTTTCGAGCATCATGCCCATGGAGGGGGCGGTGGGGCGGAGCGTGCGGAGCTCGTCGGCGGTCATCACACCGGGGTTCAGGTGCGCGAGCATGCCGGTCTCGGCGGTGATGAGGCGGGCGATGTGGGCGACGTAGTCGAGGGTGGAGGCGAAGCCGTGGTCGTCGAGCCACGCGCGTGCTTCCGGCCAACGCTCTTCGGGGCGGTCGCCGAGGGTGAGCAGGGCTTCCTTGCATCCGAGTGCCGCGCCCTGCCGCACGACCGAGAGCACTTGCTCGTCGCTCATGAACACGGGCTTGCGCTTCTTCAGGAGCTGGCCGGGGGTGTCGACGAAGATGCAGTAGTGGCATCGGTCGCGACAGAGGGTCGTGAGCGGCACGAACACCTTGCGCGAGTAGGTGATCACGCCGGGGCGGCCGGCGCTTTCGAGGCCCGCATCGCGCATGGTTCCGGCTGCTGTCAGCACGGCGTCGAGGTCGTCGCCGGCGGTGAGAAGCGTGACGATCTCGTCGACGGTGAGGTCGACCTCGGCTTCGGCGCGGACGATCGCGCTTCGCACCGAGGGCGCGCTCGCGGCCCCGGTGGTCCGGGAGGGTTCGAGCAGGGTCACCTCCCCAGTCTCGCACCGAGCGTCTGTGCCGGCTCGATCGACTGTTGCGGATCGGTCGACAGTGGGCTGCGTCGACGCGCGCCATCTCCGACACGAGCCATCCCGGCACGAGCCACGTTGACACGAGCCAGATCGACACGCGGCACCTCGACACGAGCCAGGTCGACACGCGGCACCCTCGACGCGGTGGGATGCGGCGGGGCGACGATGAGTTGCTCAGAAGGGTAGTGCGGATGCTTCTGGCTCGGGTGGGTCCGCGTCGCCCGGGCCGCCGACCCCGTCGGGCATG
>CEQU01020144.1_pt1 | contig 14314 bp, 26 predicted proteins | sample 531031 | NCBI WGS metagenome assembly CEQU01 (sample SAMEA2621216, study PRJEB7988) | marine metagenome | isolation source: saline water (ENVO:00002010), including
ATATGTCTAATAATAAAATAAAGTTCAATGCAATACAAATGATAGACGGAGAAGATAATATATTTCACAAATCAGTAACTGAAGATGTAGATTTTATCTCGGTTCCAATTGAAACTAATAATTTATCTAATACAGAAGATCCACATCCAAAAGTATTAGATACAATTAAGCAAAGATTGGAATTTAAAGGCAATATACATCTATCTGAATCAGGGAAATCTTGGAATATTTGGAGAAATACTCTAAATAATGAAGATGATATGGTAGAAATAGATTTGAGTGCAACACCATTCTAATCTAACAGAGAACACTATCTATGGAGCAATCTATGGATAGTGTTCTCTTTTTTTTTACTATTTTAGGTAAATAACACTTAAAAGGAGAGAATAATGAATGATAAAAAGCGAGATTTTTTACCAATCGATAAAGATCCTATTCATATGATATTTCATTCAGATAAATGGGAAGAAATACCAGATGAAGATTTATGGGAAGATGGCGAGATAAGAGAAGAGCATAGTCTTGCTATCAAAATCTATGAAAAGGTAATTATAGAAGGTAATTGGAAGCTAATAAGGAGAAAAAATGGCTAATTTAACTGAAAAATGGACTAAATATGCTGAAAAACGTTTATTAGATAGAAAAATCGTAAAAGTAGAGTATATGACAAGTGATGAATGCAATGAATATATGTGGTATAAAAGACCAATTACATTCATACTAGATAACGGCACAAGAGTTATAGCTATGCAAGATGATGAAGGTAATGATGGTGGTGTTTTAACTTGTCTTACAGAAAAATCAGAAGATGTATTACCTGTATTAGGAGTTAAAGATGCCTGATAAATGTGTTCAATGCAGAGAAGAAATAAAAGACACAATATATGAAAACTACTACGCTAAATATGAATATTTATGCGAAAAATGGGATTGTTGGGCTGAATGGATGAATGAAAATACATATCCAAAAGATACAGATTAAAAAAGAAAAGAGAGCTAAAATAATGTTCTCTTTTTTTTTAATAACTTGGAGGTTAAAATGCGATCAAAATGGTTAAGAATTTTAACAGAAAACACAAATCCGTTTGATGAAATTAGAATTATGACTAAAAACGAACTTAGATCATATATTAGAGAACACAGAAGTGTTCAAAAGATAATTATGTCTGGTAAATACTCAGAAGATCAAAGAATATTGTCTTCAAAAGTAGTATATGCTAAAAATAGACTAAAGCTAATTTCTTAAAATTGGCTGGCATACCTAACAGTTGAGTTTAAAGTATCTGCAGAACTACTCATAAAGTATGCCAATAATTAATGGTGGGGACTTGTAGGAGTCTTAGATGACAAACAGTGCAAGTTCTCATCATTATTTTACAAAACTTAGTCCAACCTGTTACGACGGGGTAAGGATAATGACCTAGATATTTTCGATAGCTATATTGGTGTAAAATAGCTATCCATTATATCAATGATACGATGATCACATTGTAGACATATGGTCGGGGGACGACTTGGCTGATCACTAAAAACACCTCTAAATAACAGATGGATCGCCCCAAAGTTTATAAGCCCTGTGAGTCTCACGTGAGTATGAAATACGACTACCGAGCAAGGGCTTATAATCTCTTTTTTTTCACTATTTTTAATAAAATAAAGGAGATAATATGTCATATACATTTGATGTAGACAAATGGTACGAAGAAAGAAAAATAGCAAGAATAAATAAAGCTAAATCATTAAAAAGTTTAAATAAATACTTTAAAGACTTAGGATATAAGTATATAAGAGTATGGTATGAAGGAGCTGGTGATTCAGGTGAATGTTTTCACGCAGAAGGGTGGAAAAGTGAAATAAGCATTAAATATAAAAGCGATTATCAATACAAACCTTGGAATCATAATAAAGAAAAAGATTTTGATGAATGGAAAGATATGGACAGAAATCAAAAAGAGTTATCTGTTGAATACTCAAAATATATAAAAGAACATCCTGATGAAAAACTTAGCAGTGACTTACATTGGTTTATTGTAGATATAGTTGACTATGATTGGTATAATAACGAAGGTGGTCAAGGCGAAGTAATATGGGATTTAGAAAAAGAATCTATAATTGTTGATGGAGAGCAAAATACAAGAAGTTATATTCAATGTAAAGAAGAATATTTCTTAGATGGCTCAGATCCTAAAACAAGTTATAGAAATGAAGTAATGCAATAATGAAAACATTGCATCATTGTAAATCAAGCGTTAAATTATTTGGTGGTAGAGTCGGAGACTACTATCAAATACACGCTTGGTTTGATGAAACAAAAGATCATTATGCTGATATTAGGCATAGAGCCTTAAGACATCATACTCAAGGTATTAAAGAGTGTGAATTGAAGTTTGGAATAGTAATAAATAACTCTGATGATAAAGATATAGCTGTTAGATCTATAGCAGAACAACATATAAGAGAGGATTTAGGATTTATTCCAACAGTTCAAGATTGGCTTAAAAATATCAAACCTACATCTTGGATGGCAAGCACCAAGAAAAATACTTTAAAGAAACACACTTTGATGTAAATGATGGGCCTAAGGCTAGCTTAATACCTTTAACAATTAGGCAAGGGACATACATCAAATAAGCGGAGGGGACGGGCGTTATATGCTTGAATAACATAAAAGGTCGTCCCCCAATAATTTAGGGAGTGGAGAGAAGATACCGTGAGGTCTTCCAAGGGATTTTAGATCGCATTGTTCATTCCTTTTCCCTGTTTGACACTCCCGATTTTATAATAAGGAAGAATAATGAAATACATAATAAGAAAATCAATGATAATAAGAGACTCAGGTCGTAGTAGTGATTTTATTACACCTAGTTTTGGTTTCGGCTGTTTGTATAAATGTACCTATTGTTATATGCGAAGGCATAAAAAACAAGGTTTACAAATCGCTAAGAATACAAACGAAATACTCGATGCAATAGATAGACATCTATGGTTATTAAAGTGGCCAAAAACACCTAATCAAACGCACGAGAAATACTATACATATGATTTTAGCTGTAACGAAGACTATGTTTTACATTTAAAATACCATAACTGGCAAGATCTGTTTGATTATTTTAAACATAACACAAAAGCTATGGGTACAGCTGCAACAAAATATGTAAACAATAAAATGTTGAAATATAATGCAAATAGAAAGGTTCGTATTAGATTTAGCATAATGCCTCAAATATTGTCAGATAAGCTAGAACCTGGTACATCTAAAATTATTGACAGAATAAAAGCTGTTAATAAATTCTATGAAGCAGGCTATGATGTTCATTTAAACTATTCACCTATAATAATGTATAAACACTTTGAAGAAGATTATGCTAAATTATTTAAACTAGTTAATGACAACATTGATAAATCCATAAAAGATAAAGTCAAAGCAGAGTGTATATTTATGACACATAATAAAAATATGCACGAATATAATATAAATAACAATGTTAAAGGCGAAGAATATTTATGGACTCCACATAATCAAGAAATAAAAACTTCTCAATATGGTAGCGTTAATATTAGATATGATTATAAAAAGAAATCGCAATATATACAAAGATTCTTAAATTTACATAGTAATTTCCTAGATTGGCAAACTATTAGGTATATATTCTAAGTATAGAAGATTGGAGGAGAAAAAGAGAGAGCCAATAACTGGTCCTACCTGAGGAAATGCATGGAAAGGCCCCTCTAAAAGGAATATGTGAGGCTCTCTTTTTTTTTACTATAATTTATAGGAGGTTTTATGAACCAATGGATTCATAGGCAGTGGGGTACTAAAGACATATTATATTATTGTCCTAAAAATAAAATAGTATGGCAATACGATAGATATGGCAAAATACATATGTTTGAAGATATGCCCACATACGGACTAGAGAGAAAAATAATGACTGATTACAAAAACAAAGAGGTAATAAATGCAGAAGAATGCTAAAAATGTGCTAAAATTTAGTGAAAAGACATTTGAATCTGAAACAGCACAATACACAATAGAGAAAATAATAATGGAAATAACAAATCTAGAACAGCTCAGAAATATAAAAGATTTAGCAAACAAAAGATTTAAAATGTTTGCACAAGCTGAAGGAGCTATGCTTATGCCAGGCGATAAAGTTAAAGTTACAGGATCTAATAAACTTGAGCAAGGCAGTATTATAAAAGTAAATAGAACTAGAGCTGTAGTAAATATAGATGGAAAACAATGGAATGTTCCATTTTCTATGTTAAGTAAAATAGAGGAGAACAATGATACAAACTAACTGGGATGCACCTATTAGAAAGGTGCCTTTAGAATATAACGGAACAAAATCTAATGCTTGGTCTGTGCAAAGAGAAGATATGATTACAACTAAAACAGAAGATACTACTATACAAGGGCCTGTATGGAACGAAGTAGGTGTAGTTAGTGATAATTACTTATTAATACCAAATAAAAAAGTAGTAGAATTAGCTAATGATGTTGCTGATAATTCTGGGTTACAATTCGAAGAAGATAAAATATTCTACAATGGAAGACAGTTTATGTATTCAATGGTTTCTAAAGATACAGTAGGTGAAGTAGAAGTAGGAGATGATGTTGGACTAGGAATAATGTTTTGGAATAGTTATGACGGATCAACAGCATTATCTTTTAGAATATATTTACAAAGGTTAGCTTGCTTAAATGGTATGGTATCTAAAGATATATTTAAATCTTATAGATTTAGACATTTACATAATTCAGATTCTAATTATGAAGCAGAAATACTAGATACAAGTAAAATGATAAATACAAGCCAAGATAATGTTAGATACTTTATTAATGGTCTAAGACAATTAGGAATAAGAGAATTAGACATGGATAAATTATCATTCTTAAGAAAGAAATACTTATCTAAACTTCCTACATCTTTGTTTGGGAATATTATGGATAAATTCTTAAGTTATAAGTATCAAAAGCCAACAATATATGATTTGTTAAATGCTTCTACTAATGTGCTTTGGCATAAACAGAAGCAAACTAAAGCTGACTTTGATCACAATGCATATATAGTTGATAATTTAATAGAATATACAAATCATTACAGACCGTAATAATTAGGGTAAGCAGACACGGTAACGGTGAGCAGTTACAAGCACAAGGTTAATATGTAATCTCTAGCTTACCCTATAATTTTGACAGTCAAACTAAGATATATGGTAGTGGGTGCGCACGGAAATCCAGAATAGTAACCTCTGTCTGGCTTATATCTTAGATAAAAAAAGAGAGTCGATAACTCGTCCTATAAGTCCTGAATGTCCTAGCTATTAAGTTAGCCGAATGACCTAGGCAAAGGAACACGTATGGCTCTCTTTTTTTTTACTTAATTATTAGGAGTTAATAATGGAAGTTAAATTATTAAAACATTATCTTAGTAATGAAACAGGTTGCGAAATACAACACGATGGCTGGCCATGCGGAACTTGCTTTCATACTATAGATATAAAACTAAAAGAAAATATATCAGAATATTGGCAGCCTGTATTAAGTGTTAGAGGAGATTACTTCGGATTTAAATTCGATGATGATATGAATAAATTTCCTGATTTAATAAATGAACTATATAATACTTTAGGAGGAGAATGGGACGAGTTAAAGAGTTGGCGCAAAAAATAGAGAATGAAATAAAGTTAGCAGAGGAGCATGCAATGTTTATAAAAGGAAGTATAGATGAATTCTTACTAGAAGGCGGCACAGCTTTAGGTTATGATGAATATAATTTACCTAAATTAGATGATATGTCTTCAGTATTAGAGCATAATATACCAGTGTGGGAATATTATGGCTGGGCAACAGAAAAAGAATACGATCCATATAGGAATAAAGAAGATGAATAAACTAAGAGTATTAACAGCATTATCTAAAGCATTTGGTTATGTAGCTTGGTGCGCTAGTAATATGTTTACATTATCTAAGAATATAAGCAAAAGAACAGTTAGTTCTTTAAAATTAACACAAAAATACGACATAAAAATATTCAACAATGACGAAGAGTTTGAAAATAAAACAAATGCAAGTCATAAAGTACTTACAGATATAATAAATTCAATGGATGTATATCCAGGGATGATGATTGTAGTAAAAAGATCGACTAACTTTTGGAACAAAAAATCTGATGTCGTAGGGGTAGAGGAAAATAGTAAAGGTTATTAATGTAATATGCTGAGGACCCTTTACTAAAAAAAGAGAGCTAACAACTTATAGTTAAGCTCTCTTTTTTTTTGCTTAATTCTTTTAATATAAGTAAATTTAAATCTTAACCTGGAGGCTAAATGGAAGAGAATAAAACAATAAAAGAAGATAGAAGAAGCGTAGAAGATCAGTCTAGAACTGTAGGTAAAATAGCTAAAGCATTATCACTTGCACAACGAGAAATTAAAGGTGCGCAAGTTAATGCTAAGAATCCATTCTTTAAGTCTAGCTATGCAGATTTGCATACTGTTATTGATAGTTGTAAAGATATACTATCTAAACAGGAATTAGCATTTGTGCAAAGCAACAGATTTAGAGATGGTGTATTCTTAATAGTTACTAAATTAATACATTCATCAGGCGAATGGTTTTCAAGCGAAATAGCAATGCCAATACCTAAAGGTGCAACTCCACAACAAATAGGTTCACTACAAACCTATGGGAGAAGATATGGTTTATCAGCAATGGTAGGTATAGCGCAGTTTGATGATGACGGTAGTGCATCGTCACCGAGTAATAATCCAAATAAATAGAGCAGGAGGTATCCAATGGACTGGGTAACAAGTGGTGGTTCTTCAAGTGGAACCAAAGATAATATATTCGTAGATAACGTAACAATAGCATCAGCTGAGATTAAATATGGTGTCAAAGAAGATTGGCAAACATATTCAGATGACATTTCAATACATCTTAAATTAGATATAGGTAAAGATTTTCAGCCTAATATGTATATAGGTGGTAATTACAAGAAAGATGAAATGAATGATGATATTATAGGTTGGTCAACAGCATTTAAAGTTAAAATGTTCTTTGACTCAATCGGATTACCTATCAGACTTGATAAAGGCAAATCAGCTAAATCTAGCAGATTACCAGCAGATGCAGAGCAAAGATTGCTTGGCAAGAAATTTTCAAGATTAACTTACATCTCAACTAAAACTAAAAGAGATGGTGGTCAGTTATGGAAAGATTGGCAAGAAACTAGAGCTGCAGGATATGATTCAAATAAATTCAAACAAGAATTTAAAGAATCAGTTAGCAAAGGTTATGTAAAAGACTTTAATTCTGGACAAGAAACACAAACAGAAGAAAGTCCATTCAATCAAGAGTTTGATGGAATGCCTGTATAATGAAACTTACGACTAAAGATATAATATATCTCTATATCAAAAGAAGACTAGAAGAAGGTATCAAGGTAATTTCTTCGATTCATATTGAAGATTCAATACCTAAGTATGGTGCAGTTTATCACAATACACAAAGATTACCATCGGCATATTCTAGAGCTTGGAGATCTATTAGAGAGAATCAAGAATATAAGAAAGTCGGAATATCTTTTGTAAAAGAGATAAAATCAGAAGGTAATACCAAAGTATGGCAGATAACGAAGTAAAATACATCGAATTAGCAGTAGGCTCTGTATCAAACAGGGCTTACGCTATTCGTCCAGAAAATATAGCAAAATACATAAAACCTAGACAGGAATTGTATAGAAGTTTATTTATCTTAGATAATACAGCTTATGATCACTTTAGAGATAAAGGTAGTATTAAATCATATAAAGGTAAGTATTCGCTAAATACAATAATATTTGACATTGACAAAGGCAAAAAGACTGGGGAAGATACTAGACAACGAGCTATATCATTTATGAATACATTACTTGAGCAAGGAGTTGACACTTCTACTCAAGCACATATATGGTTTAGCGGTAGAGGTTTTCATATAGAAATACCAAATCTTTATGGATTTGAAGAAAGTGAAAACTTGCCTTATCAAGTAAAGATGACAATAGATAGTCATTTTGGTAAACTTGTAGACAATATATATGATAAGGGTAGATTAATTCGTGTAGGATATACTATAAATATGAAAAGCGAATTATATAAATTACCTTTAAGTTGGCAAATGCTTAATGATATGTCATATCAAGAAATTTGTGAATATTGTCAAACACAGAAAACAGATTATAAACACACACAATTTGATCAAAGTGCAGTTTATCCTATATGGGAAGATAAAGTATTAGAAGTTCAAGAATATAAAGAAGAAAATGTAGAACTATCTAATACAGAATTAAACTCACACGTAACTTGTGTTCAAAAGATGTGGAAATCCAATAAAGAAGGTGAAAGACATATAACATTATTGCGTATGGCTAATGCGTGGAAACGTATGGGTGTACCAAAAGAAGGTGTTATTAAAATGGCTGAATACAATGTACCATCTTTGGATAGGAATGAAATACTTAAAATAGTAGATGATGTATTTGCATGGCAACATAATGGTTATAGTTGTAGTGATACAATTATGGATAAATATTGTGATCCACTATGCAAATTCTACAAAAATAAGAACTATGGATTAGAAGTTTATGGCGTAAGCGAACTATCTAATTTACTTAAAGAGTTTGTGCATATGGATATGGATAATAATAGTTTCAATCTTAAAGACTATTATCCTATACCTAGTGATTACAGATTCTTACCTGGCGAGCTTGCAATATTACTAGGTGATACTAAACTTGGTAAGACTGCTTGGCTACAGAGCCTAATGGTAAAACTATCACATATGAATATACTGTATTTATCACTTGAGGTAGGTAATTGGCTAATATTCAGACGTTTCTTACAAACAGCTAATGATTTAACTAAACAAGAAGTCAATGAGATATATAGAACTTATGACGAAAGTAAAGTTAATTCAATTAATGATAAAGTTAAGAATATAAAAGTTATGACTACTAGTCCTGATATAGATTCTATGAAACAAATTATATCAGAAAACCAACCACAAATAGTTTGCATAGATACAATAGATGCAATCGAAGTAAAATACAATAATGATCCATTTACTAAAATGGAAAAGATAGTAAATAGTCTGAAACAAATAGCAACTCAAATGGATGTTATATTCTTTGGTATATCACATATATCTAAAGGTGCTTCTAGAGATACGCTAACTGTTCATAGTGCTAAGGGTAATTCAGCTATTGAGCAGAAAGCAGATAAGATTATTGGCATAACTGGTGACAGGCAAGCTAATGATATTAGAATAATTAGATCTCTAGCATCCAGAGACGAGACTGACTTTGAAATGGCGTTAAAGTTTCGCTATCACTCATTTCAATTTAGTCCAATGGAGATAGAATAATGATAGAAATAAAGAAAGTTAACAATCAAGAGAATGCCTTAGGATATTCATTAATAATTTTATGGATATTTTCGATTACTTTTTCTTATAATATAATAAGAGGTGATCATATAACTTTAGGTGTTTGCCTTGGTCCATTAGAGACATCTGTATGTTTATCAATATGGAGAAAATTGTTACCATGAAAGCAAGATCAGCTAAAAATAAAGGCAAGAGATTGCAGAATATAGTAAGAGATAAATTAGTGGAAATGTATCCAGATTTAAAAGATGATATAGGTTCACAAATTATGGGTATGACGGGTGAGGACATTGTCCTTACCCCTCACGCCAAGAAATTACTACCATATTCTTTTGAATGTAAAAATGTAGAAAAACTTAATGTTTGGAAATCATTTAAGCAATGTGAAACTAATGCAGGAGAATCAACTCCAGTATTAGTAATAAAAAGAAATAGAGAAACTCCAAAAGTAGTAATGGATTTAGATAAGTGGTTAGAATTAATTAAGAAAACCAATGAATAGAAAATCGTCTATAAATTGCCTAAAGAAACTGTATGTCCTATTAAACGATGTAATGGGAGATACAGTTCTAGGTACTAAATATAAAAGATCGTTGAAAAAAGGCATAAAATCGCTCGAAAAAAATGCATTAGAAGTTAATAATGGAATCTTTAAAGTACAGGTTACAAATAATGTTGATAATATTACTATAGATGTACTATCAAATGAAGATGAAATTATTGATACTATAAGATATGATTGTGATGCTTTTTTAAATGATGAAATAATCGGAAAAAGTTAGAGGGCCTTGCTCTTACCTCCAGTCCCCTAAGTTACTCGTCCAGCGAGGCTCTCTTTTTTCAAAGGAGAAACTATGAGACCAATAAGTCACGAGTTAGCACATGTCTATATAACAGCAGATGGAAATATATATCTTAGCAAGGAAAAAGCTAAGAGACATCAAAGAAGATTAATTGCAAGAGAAAAAAAGAAATAATTGTTTTAATTGCATATATCAACATAACCAACATTGCAGATGGTATTTTTACTACAAAAAAACTGCTGCAATAAAAATTCCTAACAAAGTAATAGATAATGGTTGTAAATTCTGGAAATCAGATGTTGAAAGATTACATCCATTAACCAATAGTGTAATTATAAAATTAAAGGGAGTTTTTGTTGACTGATTCGTACTATACGAAAGGTTACAGGAATTTATCAAGAAGAGAAAGATTTAAAAAGGCGGCAATGAATGATTCAGATAATGGAAGATGCTGGTGGATATATACTTATATACTGTCCTTTTATAAAGATCCAGTTAAAGTTTAACTCTTAATTCCAAACCAAGTTAATACAATACTTACTATTACAGTTATTGTACTACCAATTGTTTTGATAGCTGTAATACTGTTTTCTGCACTCCTTAACCTACCATTGATCTTTTGTAAATGTGAATGATTTTCGTTGACTTTTTCTTTAATGTATTCAAGATGAGTCATTACTTCATCTCTGTACTCGTTTACATTTTTAGATTTCATTTTTTAATTTTTTTTACTTTTCCGTTATGAGTTCTAGCAAACTTATGTGTTTTAGTTTCTCTAATTAAAGTACCACTATATCTTTTACCACCCCATAACCAACTTACTTTTTTAGCCATTATTTCTTTTTACTTTTTTTTGAATAGGTTTTTTTCTTTGAAGAACTTTTCTTAACAGATTTCTTAGGTCTACCAACTTTCTTACCATATGTACCTTTACCTCGTGGCATAATATCTCCTAGTATTTTTTATTTTCATTTCGTTCTTGCATTCTCATAAACTTATCTTTTAATCCATTACCTGATAAGCTAGCTATAACTTCTACAAGTGTTTTATAGCTATTTTCTAGACCTTTTTGTTCTAATTGCATCTTTTTTTGCTGATCAATTAGTTTAACAATAATTCCTTCAACTCTAGCAAAAGACTCTCTAAGTTCTTTCTGCAATTCATCTTGTATAAATTTATTCTGTTTTTGTATAAACATCCAAAATGCACAAGCGACTACAAGAGGAACTCCATATTGTTCTAATACTTGAAGCCAATCCATTTATCTCAATATAGGTTTTGGTTTATTCATTTCTTCTTCAAGTAATCTAGTTTCAGTAGATACAGCAGGATCTTCGGTTAATGACGTTGGAGAATGTTTTAATATATATTGAGCTAATTGTTCATCAGTCATATTATAACCACCTCTCATACCTGTATCTCTTAAAGCCATCATTTTATCTGCCATAGTATTAGCATTTAAAAAGTTTTGAAAACCATCATTAGATAACAACTCCTCTATTCTTCTTTCCCAACCTAATTCATCTTGCTTTTGTTGTAAAGGGCCTTTATCTTCAACTAAATTATTCCAAATAAATATAGCTTCTTTTGCTAATCGTGTTGCTTTTTCTTGTTCTTGAGCCATTTGAACTCTGCCTTCTTGTGGCATCATAGATGACTCTGGTCCACCAGGAACCCAAGGTCTATCTGACATAATTATCTCCTCATTCTAGGATTATACATTTGATAAGCCTCAAAAGAATTAGTAGGCTCTGCTAAATCAAATAAACTACCAGCGTCTGGATCTCCAGGCATTACAATAGAACCAGCTGGGTACATTTCAGGTTCTGGTTCGTAACTATAAGATTCTAATCCCATTTGCCCTCTTCTTTTGTTTATTGCTTCTCTGTATAATTTTTCTGTTTGTGGTCCCCAAACTCCATCTACATCTGCTCCAATTGCAGATTGTATAGCCATAACCTGATCTTTATTAGAAAAATCAATTTCACTAGTATCAAGTGCTTTACCTGTAGGAGCATATTGCCATGCTTCAGGCATACCAAACATATTCTTTTTTAAGCCTGTGCCTGCTGCAGGTGTTTCATTTAATCCTATGTAATTACCACCTTCATCGTAGTAATTAGGATAAAGTCCTTGTCTAGGAAGTCCTTGTCTATTTTTCAGTGTTTTATCATAAGGAACTTTAGGTGTCCCAAAACCATAGGCATCTCTTGCCATTTTATTCTCCTTCTGTCATATCAGACAGTTCTTTGTCAATTAACTCTTTTCTTTGAGCTAACACATTAGCTCTCTTAATTTTACTTCTAACAGTATCTAAAGGTAACCCAAAAATTTGTTGCATTGCTCTACCTTCTATTGTTCCATAAGGTTCATCTACAATTTTATCTGCAGATCTAATCATTCTACCAAATGGAAACATTGTATAAATTTGATAATCCATAAACCTATCCCAGTCATTATTTATTAAACTACCAAAAAATGACATTGGTAATCTAGCTACTGGAGGTGTTACTATATTTAAAGGAGCTACAGGATAAGGCCATTGACCAAAAAAGGCTTTATCTCTTTCTTTCTTATCTCCTAATAACCACTCTCCAGTTTCTTGAACCCAATCGTAAGGAGGTGGTAAGCTAGTATCAAATAAACTATATGCAAAAGCAGAGGCAAGTGCAGCTATAAACATATTAATTTGAAAGTCTGTCTTAAACCTTTCAAACTGCTCTGTGCCTGGTTCAAATCCGTAGTATTTAGCTTTTCTTAGCATCTCTTTACGAACTCTTACCGAATTAAATACAAATAATTTAAAACGAGATAACACTTTTCCCAAGGAAGTTCTCATATAGCCTGGCCTAAAAGAACTATGATAAACAAACTGAGTTGCTTCTACTCCTTTTAACCCAGCTTCCATAACAGCTGGATCATCTAAATTTAATCTTAATCCATCCTTACCATATACTTCCATATATTTAATAGCATGTGATAAAAAAGAGTCTCTTCTTAACTTTCTTTCTGATGCTTGCATAAATACTGCTGCATTATCTATAAGAAGTTTGTCAACTTTATATTTCTTAGCTAATTCAAGAATGGTATTATCATTCATATCAGGATCTCGCTTTAACTTAGATTTTAAATCTTTAGAAAAATCTTTTAAGTTTTGTTTAGCTATACCCCTAGCATCTCTCAATCCAATATTTAAGTTAAGCTCGTTAGTAATAAACGATTCTATAATTCCTTTTTCTGCTATCCATTTATCTAAATCTTTCTTATTCTTAACAGAGCTACCATCTTTAAATCTTAATCTGTATTCACCTTTCTCATTAACTAATAAATTGCTTTTAATCCACTTTTTATCGTAAGAACGCATAAAGTTTTTAAGACCAGCTCTTGTAATAGTATTAGTAGTTCCGCCAAATAAATTCCCGACATATAATTTAGGATGTCCTAATATAGTTAAAAGATTAAACTTAGCTTCAACTCTTCCCATATTATGAACAACCCTAGACATAGCAGACATGTGTGCTTGATACATTTTTTCGTATAACACTGGATCGCTTTTCTTTAAACTTTCTTTAGGCATTTCAGGAACTGTATTCATCCAAGGAAGTTGTCTTCCGTGTTTTTTAAACCAATTATTAATTTTACTATTTGCTTCTATAACTGCTTGATCGCTAGTTAAATAAAAGCCTCTACGTTTAAACTTAGGATCAGCTTGTAAAAATTTATGCATTTGATTACCAAATATTGTAGGTAATCCCATTGAATCTCTGTAATATGATTTTAAATACAAAGCCCAGTCTGCAGTGTTCTCTCCAAATGCAGCTTCTTTCTCAAAATTCATTATTGATTTTTTAGATTGATAACCACTCATTGCTTTATACATTGCAGTAAATATACCCTTTTTATAAAAGTCAATTGCATTATGTGTTCTATCCCAGCCAGGCATATCAGCGTGTCTTTCTAATGCAGAGCCTGGCCTGTGATTAAGAAGCGTACTATCTATATCTTTTATACTCATTTTAGAAAAGTCATACATAACAGATTCTGTTGTAACACTACTCATTCCTAAATCTTCAGAAGTAGATCT
>CEQU01034515.1_pt1 | contig 14278 bp, 10 predicted proteins | sample 531031 | NCBI WGS metagenome assembly CEQU01 (sample SAMEA2621216, study PRJEB7988) | marine metagenome | isolation source: saline water (ENVO:00002010), including
AGGGAGCTGTTTACTTCAATGCTTATTTGACAAACTTCACGCTTGAAGATCACATCGCCCAAGCTGGATTAGAAGTGAAAGTGCATCGACGGTATTACAAGCTAATACCTGAGAACAAAGACGGCGATGTTCCAAATAGTAAAGGACAGGCGATCAAGCAAAGAATAGAAAGTTATAAACGTGAAGTTCTTTCGAATCTGGACGAATTAACTAGTGGTGACTTAGTCGAAGTTGAGCTCATTGTTGAAAGCAAGAACGACTATGAGTACGTATTACTTGAAGACAAGAAGCCAGCAGGCTTTGAGCCAACTCAGCTAATTAGCGGCTACGACTATTCGCGTTTACCCGTTTATCGCGAGATGCGTGATGAGAGTGTGAATTTCTTTCTGCGGCGATTGCCCTTAGGTAAGCACAGTTTCAGTTACCGGATGAGGGCAGAAACTCCCGGTAAATTCTCAGCGCTGCCAACCTATGTTCATGCAATGTATGCGCCGGAATTACGCGGTAACTCTGATGAAATCAAATTAAACGTGGTAGATGAGTAAGTCAGGTGTGAAATAGCTGACATCAGACTTACTACTTGACCTTCTCCGCTGTCGCTTTCAGAATGCAATGACAGGTATTTCTTATGCCTGACTCCACCATTTCTGTCTCTTCATTGCAGCCTTTGACCTTTAGTCACCAATGATTAACACACTTTACCTACCGGAATTGCGCGAAATGCTCGTTGAGCAAAAGGTCGAAGATATGCGCGAATTTTGTGATGCGATGCATCCTGGGGTTACCGCTGAATTCATGGAGGGACTCACAGCGGACGAAACTTGGCAAATCATCCGTCATGCCGAGCAGCCATTACCAGCGGAGATCTTCCGATATTGCAGCGAAGAGAAGCAGGTGGACATTCTCGAGCATCAGGATCGTACGGAGATGGCATCACTCATCAGTGAACTCGTCCCTGATGATCGCGTCGATATTTTGGATGCCGTGTCAGAAGATATCGTTAACGACATTCTCGAGCGGTTGCCGCTGGAAGAGCGGCGTGACATTTTGAGATTGCGTGCGTACCGCGAAGGTACAGCCGGTGCCGTAATGACATCCGATGTTGCCAAGCTCGCCGAGAACTTTACTGTGCCGGAAGCACTTGCAGAACTTGGCCGACAAGCTGAAGAGCTTGAAACCATTTACTATCTCTACGTGGTGGATGATACGGATCATCTCCGCGGGGTGGTTTCTGCGCGGCAGCTTGTGACATCCATGGGGCGTCCTGATATTCGCCTTTCTGATTTGATGGAAGAAGATATCGTCACGGCACATGTGTTTGAAGACCAGGAGTCAGTTGCACACAAGGTTGCACGGTATGACTTATTAGCGATTCCGGTACTTGATGACCAAAACCGTATGATGGGTATCATTACGCATGACGATATTATCGACGTGGTCCGTGAGGAAGCGGAAGAAGACATTCAGCGAATCGCGGCGGTAAATCCGCTCGATGAAAGTTACTTGAAGACAGCTGTGACCACGCTGAGTTGGAAACGCGGGATATGGCTTACCATTCTCTTCATCGCAGCTTTGCTGACAGCGATCGCCTTAAAACAATACGACGAGAGCATCGCAGAACATACTTGGCTCGTCCTGTTTATTCCACTGGTGATATCCGCTGGTGGAAACACCGGTAGCCAGTCTTCAACGTTGATCATCGCGGCGTTCGCCTCTGGTGATATTACGTTGCGAGATTGGTCGCGTGTGATTCGACGAGAGATTTGCATGGGATTAATCATCGGAGGATTTCTTTCTCTGATTGGTTACGTCGTCGCTTGTTTTGCTGCACCCAATGCGACTCTTGCGCTCATCATTCCCATAACGCTTCTCCTTGTTATCCTATGCGGCACGTTTTCCGGCTCTGCGCTGCCACTGCTGTTTAAACAAATGGGCCTCGATCCGGCTTTGATGAGCAATCCATTTGTAGCGGGAATAGTCGATATTCTGGGAATCGTGATCTATATGAATGTCGCACACGCATTCATCTATTGATCACTCAGCGTCAGTCAACTGACGATAAACGGACAAGATGCCGTTTACAGATTCTTCGAGTGAAAAGCTGTGTTTAATTCGATTATGCCCTGTGGTTGCCAGCCGAATTCGATGTTCAGAATCATCATGCAGTGCCATCAGTTGGCTGGCAAGCTGAACAGTGTTGTCGCGTTCGAACAAGATGGCTTCGCCGTTAGGAAAGATCTCGCGAGTGCCGCCAACATCCGTGGCAATTATTGGAAGGCCGATTGCTGCCGCTTCGAGCAATACGCGTCCGAGTGGTTCTTGTCTGGCGGGGTGCACCAATAAATCCCAGTTTCTCATTCGGCTCTGGATGTCTTCCACGTAGCCGGCAAATTTCACTTTGCCTTGCAAGTCAGGGTGCTGAGCACGTGTATAAAGTGCCCGCTCGTACTCGATTGCTTCGTCTTTCGTCGAATGTCGCACACCACATATTTCTAATTGACAATTGGGTTCATGCTTTACAAGGTGGCCAAAGGCATCAAGCAGGATATCCCAGCCCTTTCGCATACCAATTTGACCGACTCCTCCGACTGTAAAGGACTTATCAGGTTGCGAGTGTGCACTTCGCGAGAACGTTGAATTGGGTGTGCTGACGCCGTTGTAAACGACTTCGCAATTCTCCGGAGTTACACCCTGTTTCAACAGGTTGTCCCTTGTCGCGTGAGAGACTGTGATCGTTCTTGCGAGCTTATTTAAGTCGCGGATTACCTGACCGCTCACATTCATGATATCTCTCACGTGTCCGACGATCGGTGTCAGCAATTGATCTGCAATTCCACCGCAGAGCCTACTGGTGGAAAGGCTATTTGCGTGAACGATGTCTGGTTCCAATTCTTGCAGAGTGGTTAAAACACCTGCTCGGATATCATCAAGCTGTAAACGAACGCCATCATCGTCGAATAGCTTTAACTCGTGGTACTCGATGGCCAGTTGTTGTAATGCATCTGGAAAAGGACCAGTCAGTGGGCAAAGGACATTCGGTTGAATGCCACCTGCAGCTAGACGCGGTAATACACTTAAGAGAGAATTCTCACCGCCGTTGCGTGTTGCAAATTCGCATACATATGTAACGCGAAGCATCGTGCTATTACTCTATGGCACCGTATGCCTGTAGGGTTGCTCGAAGTGATGCCTGTTCATCAGCGTTCAGGCCAACCATGGGTAATCGCAGTTCACCGCTATCCATGTCCATCATTGCCATTGCAGCTTTTACAGGAATCGGGTTAGTTGAGAGACCCAGCATGTCACGGCAAAGCGGAAATAGCTTGTGATGCCATTGAATTGTCTCGTCTCTGTTTCCGCTCGCGGCGGCATTGATCAACGCAATCATGTCATTGGGTAAAATATTTCCGACAACGGAGATTACACCTTCGGCGCCGATGGACATTAACGGTACCGTAAGGCTGTCATCACCAGAGAGGATGGTGAGGTCGGAATTATTGATAACTTCACTTGCTTGATCCAGGGATCCGGTGGCTTCCTTTACCATCGTGATGTTTTCAAACTCAGCCAACTTGATGATGGTTTCCGGCTCAATGTTTTTTGCGGTCCTGCCCGGAATGTTGTAAACACACAGCGGGATATCTACTTCTTCAGCTAGAGCTTTATAATGTTCGTAGAACCCGACCTGTGTTGGCTTGTTGTAATAAGGTGCCACCATTAGTGCGGCATCTGCACCTTCCTTAGCAGCCCACTTTGTCAGACTGATCGCTTCAGCAGTACTGTTTGATCCTGTACCTGCCATTACCTTGATTCGACCGGCAGCTGCTTGAACAACTTCTGCAATCACGCGTTCATGTTCAGGGTGGGTTAGAGTCGGAGATTCGCCGGTTGTTCCAGTTGGGCAAAGGCATGTCGTGCCTGCCTGTACCTGAAATTCAACCTGGTCTCGCAGTCGTTGGTAATCCACTTCTCCATCCTTGAATGGTGTTGTGATTGCAACTGAAAGTCCGGCGAAGTCTGATCCTTTGCGTGTCATATGATGTTAGACCCTATTTATGTCGTTGCGGGGAGGGAAGGGTGGATGCTTGAATTGTGAATGGTCGTTCGGATTCATCTTAATCCACCTATGGCAACAGTGCGAGGTACCAGAAACAGCGATCAAGTTGCCTCGCTCGTCCCATCTAATTCAATTGTAATCCCGCTACTTGGACGTCGGTTTTCCACATGTGACGTGCCCTACGCGTGGCACTTTTTGCGGGTATAATCGAGCCCTTAACCGGTATGTAATGACCGCCATCCATTGTTTTGAGAGAATCAACAGCAGTATCATGACTCAACCTTCATTTAGCAATTTCGCAGCAGGCGTTACTACAGAAACCGCTTTCGACGTGCTTTCCATCGCCAAACAGCTTAAGGCAGCAGGAAAGCGAGTCATTGAGCTTGAAATTGGAGACAGCCCGTTTCCGTCGACGCAAAACGGTGTGGATGCTGGAATCAAGGCAATTCAAGATGACATGTGTCATTATGGCCCCTCCAATGGAATCCCGGAATTTCGTCAGGCTGTTGCAGACTATGTAAACAGCGAATACGGCCTTTCTGTAGGGCCGGAAAATGTTGTAGCGGGACCGGGAGCTAAGATCTTTGAACAGTTATTCTGTGAAGCATTCATAAACGAAGGCGATGGCGTTTTAGTTTTCAGCCCGTTTTTCCCAACATACCCGCCCAATATCAACCGGCGTGGTGGCCGCATCTGGTACAGCGAATTAACCCAGGAAAATGAATTCCGGCCAAATCTGGACGATGTTGCCAAGTTCCTCGAAGAAGATCCCAATCCCCGAGCTATCTTCATCAATACACCACATAATCCAACGGGTGGTGTAACCACACTTGAAGATTTACAAGGCCTCGCAGATCTTGTACGTGGCAAGGACGTTGCAGTGTTTGCAGACGAACCATATGACCAGATGGCCTGGTCAGGTCAGCATCATACCCTACTGGCACAGGAAGGCATGCTGGACCAATGCGTGGCATGTTACACGTTCAGTAAGTCATTCAGCATGAGCGGATGGAGACTTGGATACGCTGTCAGCAGCGAAGCGAACATTAACATGATCTCCAAATTGATTAATACGACGCTTTCATGTGTTCCTCCTTTTGTACAAATGGCAGGTGCCGCTGCCTTAAACGGTGATCGATCACAACGTGATGAATACATGGGGATCTTTGAGACCAAGGTTAAATATCTTGCAGAGCAACTTGATGCCCTCGATGGTGTGAAGTGTCTGGTACCCGGTGGCACCTTCTATGTGTTCCCAAATGTCGCTGAAATCTGTAATCGCCACGGCATTACTTCTCACGGTCTGGCAATGTACCTGCTTACCGATGCAGACCCAGATTTTGGTGTTGCTTGTCTCGGTGGCGAATGCTTTGGTGATGCGGGTCATGGATTCCTTCGATTCAGCACCGCGGAACCCGATGAGTTAATTCAGGAAGCACTTGATTTCCTACCAGGTGCTTTCAACGCCGATGAGAAGATTGCTGAATTTGTCTCAGCAAATCCGAAGTATAAATTGGAATCACCTTACAGCGTGTAAGTGAATTCTAAGGGATGTGCTACGGTCTGATGTGGGCTGAATAGTCTGTGCCCTCGACAAAGGAATCTGCGCGCTCGTTGGTAAGAAAGTGATCACGCGGCACACTTGCTGATAACTCAGCGTCTACCATCCCGTATCCAAAAAGCAATTCGTCGCTGTGTGATGCCATTATTATTCTCCAATTCAGAATGGAGATGTCATTCTCGGCAACTTTGGAAATGTGTTTGAGAATCTGCGTTGTACAGTTGTTGGTAATCGTGTGATAGAACTCGGGTTGGGATTGAAGCTTTCTGGCACGGTTCATAACATCGACAAAGATTTTCCGGATCGCACGTTTGGGTAACGAAACTGGATACAATCTGACCTTCTCTCCGTAGGCATGACGTAACTCCAATGCATCTTGTTCATCTGCAATGACATAAATGAGTTCGTAGTGCTTAAAGAATCCGCGAAGTATGCTGTAGCTTTCCCCTTTCTCGCGACGGGTTTCAGCGCTCACATTGATATACCTCAACTGGTCGTCCACGCGATAGGAGAAACTAATCATGGTATGTGCAGGCCCTCTCCAGGCTGTGAGATCAGCAACGGCGATGTCCATCCCTTCAATTTGGTCAATCGGAATCTCCAAATCCAAGTATGCCTTCGTGAAATCAGGTGCTGAACGATGACCTGCGGACGTATATCGAAACGATCGCACGTCCTTTATAGATACACTCGAAGCGGTAATTTCCGGCACTGCAATTCGATCGTGATATTCATCCCAATCTCGGTTTGAACTTGGTGGGATCAGCAACCAAAAGAGCATTACACCGACGGTCGTCAAAAAGATATAGCTTCTGCGCTGTTCTGGCGAATCCACCCACTTTGCAATCCACCATGGCATAAGCAGCAATCCAAGGCCGGCAATGCTCCCAAGCCAGGATGGTATTACGGGAAAATAGGTTAGGGCACCAACGGACCAAAGGAGCATGCAAACGAGGAGCAGAACCCTAAAGAAACGGAGAATGGCGCGAATGGCCGCCCGTATCTTGTCGGAACGCGAAGTTACTTGCTCCGGTAAGGTCGAATCGTTTTGTTTGTAGGTATTCAACGGCTGCATACACTGAATTCTGGACAATTCGCCGAATTGTAGTTAGTGTCCAAGTATAGATAAATGACAGTTTTTAGGGCGGATCTGAGGAAAAGGGATTTTTCCTTGAGACGTTTCAAACCAGTTCACTCGCGTATTATTCTATTATTCCTTGGTGAATTGATTTCAGACGTGTCTGTCGACGAGCCCAGATGAAGTGAGCAAGTGATCTTTAAATATCACAGTTCAATAAAAACCACTGCATAGCTGCACGATGTGGGGACAAGGAATAGCCCCGCCGAGTCAATTAATCTCGTTGAATATTAATTCAAAATGGGCACCTCCAAAGGATTCTGGAATAGAGTAACCGGCTTGTTCTATCGGTCAGATAGTGAGCAGGAAGACGGTGCGCCATTAAACATCGAAGGTGGTGCAGCAATTGCCGCAGAATGTGAATCACGAATCGGGTACACATTCAATGATAAACAATTGTTGTTAAATGCATTGACACACTCTTCACGAGCTCAGCATCGATTAGCCAGCAACGAGCGACTGGAATTCCTTGGTGATGCTGTGCTCGGCATGATGGTAACCGAGTGGTTGTTCCATAACTTTCCCAGGTATCAGGAAGGTGAGTTGACGAGGATCAAGTCAGTTGTAGTTAGCCGAAAGACTTGTGCCCGGATTGCACATCGCTTGGGATTGGAGTCGTTGTTACAAGTTGGCAAAGGGATCGCGTTGAGCGGTGAGATTCCCGAATCCATGTTGGCAAATGTTACTGAGTCTCTACTGGCAGCTATATACCTCGACGGTGGTCCCGAGGCGGCACTGGAATTCATGGATCAATACGTTGTAGAAGAGATTACAAATTCGCTTCAAGATGGAGTGCCAGGTAACTATAAATCTCAACTCCAACAGATTGCACAGCGTGATCTCAAAGAAACTCCTGTTTACGAAGTTATCAAAGAGCGTGGCCCAGACCATCAAAAGGAATTTGAAATCATCGCCGTGATTGCGGGAGTGAGGTATAGTTCAGCATGGGGTGCAAGTAAGAAGCAGGCCGAACAAAAGGCAGCGCTCAACGCATTGATGGAATTGGGAGTTGTCGATAGAAACGAAGAAGATGAATGATCACGGCAGTGCAGTAATCGTCATCTGAATCAACACACACACTCCGGTACATTTATTCCGGTAACCGATCAGGAAAATCCAATGACACGCTGTATCGCCTTACTTTCCGGTGGACTTGATAGCATGCTCGCTATTCGGATCATGCAAGAACAGGGTATTGAAGTTGAAGCACTTAACTTCAAGACGATGTTCACTTGTTGTCAGGATATATCTGCACATGTGGCTCGCGATTTGGGAGTGAATCTTACGATCATCGGTCAGGAAGATGATTACCTCGATCTAGTTCGAAATCCTGAATATGGCTATGGCAAGGGTGCAAACCCATGTGTCGATTGTCGGATCTACATGTTCGAGCGAGCCAAGAAGTTTATGCATGAGATTGATGCCCAATTCATTATCAGTGGGGAAGTTGTGGGCCAACGACCGATGAGTCAAAAACGAAGCGATCTGGATACCATTTCATATCAATCCGGTTTGGAAGATCTGCTGCTTCGCCCATTGTCAGCAAAACTCTTGCCACCAACAAAGCCGGAACGCGAGGGACTGGTTGACCGTGAAAAACTATACGGTGTTCAGGGACGAAGCAGAAAATTCCTGATCGAATTAGCACATAAGTACAACTTGAAGGATATTCCGACGCCATCAACAGGTTGCTCACTCACGGAACCGGAGTTCGGAAGGAAAGTCCACGATTTGATTCAGATACAGGTGGATGACAAGCCGTGGGATTATGACGCACTTAATGTCGGTAGACATTTTCGCTGGAACGAAAACACCAAGGTGATTCTTGGTCGTGATCATCAGGAAAATCTGAAGCTTGAATACATGCACAAAATGGAAGATGCGACCAGCAGTGCTCTGATTGAACCTCTCAGTTTCAAAGGTCCAACAGCATTAGTTACCGGTCCTGCGAATGATGACTCCATCTCGTATGCAGCAGGACTAGTCTATCGTTATGGCTCAACGCTCGAAGACGAACCAAACACGGTGCGAGTGGATGCAGAGACGGGCAGCCAGGAAATGGTGGCGGTTCCCACTGACCGCTCGTCTGACGATATCACTATTGCAATGACTACCGGGTTGCGTCGTCAGGAGCGCTAAACTGGCTCCAGCGTTGAGTAGGACTCTCTACTAAGGTTTCTTATAGCAGTAGAGTGAGTCATTTGTTCTGATCAGCAGTTGTCCATCGTCGATCACCGGTGTGCCATAGATACGGCTACCAAAGTCGTATGAATTGATGACATTAAACTCGGTGCCTGCTTCGATTACGGTAATGACTCCACGTTCGCTGGCGAAATAGATTTTTCCGTCACCAGCGACTGGGGATGCATAATAGTTGCCTCGCCCGCTAAGGCGACCCTGCTCATGGAGTTTGCCATTCTTGGCATTCACGAGCGTTGCAATGCCTCCATCCTTGGCCATATAAATGACCCCGCGGTAAGTGAGGGGACTCGCCACGTACGGGATTCCTCGTTCATACTCCCATTGGATACACGAGTTTGTCAGGTCGCCACTACCAGTCGGTTTAATCGCGAAGATAGCATTTCGAGCTAATTCAAAAACTCGGGCATGGCGTTCCCATTCATACTTGTCGAGCCCTTTGTCCTGATTTAGGTCGATTCGGAAAAATCGGTTTAAGACAGGGCTGTCGTCAGGTAATTCAGTACGAACTATCTTTCCATTTGAATCTTTGTCATAAGTCTTGGTAGCATCATCCCACGGTTCCATGGAAATGCGCTCTCCAAGATCGCCACCGGGTGACCATGTAGCGATAAACACCATATCTCCAACCACACTCGCGGTGGTATTGACGATTCTCGCCAGACCATCGACCCACCATTTTTCTTTTCCGGTCTTAACATCGTATGCCGTAAGCCGAAGTGCACCTGCGACGAGTAATTCATCACCGTCCGCCGTTTTACGAAGGGACGGAGTGGAGTAACTTCGGGTTGCTAACTCTCGTTGCGCCTTCCAGATGGTCTTTCCAGTTTTCACGTCAATAGCGATGACAAAGCTGTCAATGTCATGATCCTGAATCAGAAATACTCTGCCATCTTTGACGATAGGTGAGCCGCCGCTGCCAAACTCATTGCGATAGGGCGCCATCGGTTTGCTCCAAATGACTTCACCGTCGAGACTATAGCACTGCATGCCGAAACTGCCAAAGAACGAGTAAACTCTTTCACCATCACATGCAATTGTGGCCGCGGCGGGACTACCCACCGGGTGATATTTCTCGATGTCCTTAACCTTGGTGAGCTGCTTCCAGAGTACTTCGCCGGATTGCCGCGACAGGCCGATCGTTGCCAGTTGATCATCTTCATACGTTGTAATGAATATATAGTCGCCAAATACACACGGGCTGCTATGTCCGGGAGCAAGTTCAGCCTTCCATACTAAAGCGTCTTCATCACCGAAGTCGCTAGGAAGGGCGACGGAGTCATCCTTGGCCAACCCGTTATCACTTCGAAAGTAATGTTGTTGGGCAACGACGGTGGTTGATCCGGTTAACAACAAGCTGGCGATGGTCAAAGCGGAAAAGAAAAACTGTATTTGAATTTTGGTCATAGCAAAAAGGATTAATACGTATGTGCGGTGATTGATGTGAAAAACTGATATCTATTGCCCGTTAATATAGCATTGGATAGCCTACAATAAAGAAACAATCAACAAGGTAACCGTCTTCGGGTAATTAAGTGTTGAGAGCCCACTGCGATATATGGGTGATCCTGCTAAAGCAACAGAGTACGTTGGAACCGATAAAGAGTTAAGGCAAGTCGCGTCAGGAATTATCAATGTTACAGCTTTACGGAAATGGAAATCTGAATCGGCGTCAGATGTTGCAGGTTGGTACATCTGCCATTGGTGGAATTTCATTGGCCGACCTGCTTGCTGCTCGTGCGAACGCATCGCAGGCACAATTTGTTAAGAATCGTAGTATCGTTGTCCTTAATCTCCAGGGTGGACCGACGCAATTCGAGACGTTTGATCCAAAAATGGATGCGCCGTCGGAAATCCGCACGATCTTTGGCCAAACGCAAACAAGCTTGCCAGGCGTTTTCTTTGGAAGCCAGTTTCCACAGGTAGCCAAACATGCACATCGTATGACCGTGATTCGTTCCTATCGTCATGGAATTTCCAGCCACGGTCCGGCAGCTCATCATGTGATGGCAGGTGGTAATAATACCGGTGCCCAAATGGGGTCGATCTATACTCGGGCGGCAGGACTTACAAATCCACAAACAGGTATGCCACGAAACATGGTGGTCACCGCCGAAGGTGTTGGCGAAAAATATAAAGGCATTTACGCGTCAGTGGATCGTGTTTCTCAAACCGGTGCATTGCCGGCAAGCTATAAGCCATTCAATCTTGGTGGTGGCGGCGAGCTAGTTGACAACATGAAGTTGCGGTTGGATTCGACGCGTTTGGATAATCGCCGCTTGTTACTCGGCGAACTCGATCAATTGCGCAAGTCAATTGATGATTCAGGGTTGCTAGAGAGTTCCGAGCGATTCCAACGTCAGGCATTTGATGTGCTGGCCAAGGGGGTCGCAGAGGCTTTCGATCTATCCAATGAAAACCCAAAGTTGCTTGAGCGATACGACACAGCTGCATTTGCTTCAAAACAGGACGTGATGAAGCGGAACGAGTATGCAAAACAATTCAGTCCCGTGGCACTTGGCAAACAGATGTTGATGGCACGACGGTTGGTCGAAGCCGGCTGTGGGTTTGTAACCGTATGTTGTGGTGGATGGGATATGCACGGCGGTGGCAAGGAATTCACCATGGTCGATGGCTTGAACACACTTACGCCTGCGGTTGATAAGGCTGTCTCAGCCTTCATCGAGGACATACATCAGCGTGGGTTACAGGACGAAGTGTTACTCATCATTACCGGTGAGTTCGGCCGTACACCACGGATCAATAAGAACGGTGGCCGTGATCACTGGGGTAATCTATGCCCAATCGTGTTTGTCGGTGGTGGCCTTCCGATGGGACAAGTTATTGGCCAGTCGGACCGGCATGGCGGAGAACCTACGTCGGATCCAATTTCCAGCAGTAACATTCTTTCAACCGTCATGCACTATTTGTTCGATGTTGGCGAACTCCGGGTGCAAACAGGAATCCCTAAAGAGGTTGAGTCAATTATCGTGGACGGTTCACCCGTTTCACAACTGATTTCATAGCAGTACTCGAATTCTCACAGCGACTGCTTATGAAAAGGTGGCTCGGCATTTTGAATCCACGGATGGACACATGAAGATACTAGTTGGTTGGGAAGTACCTGAGGACGCGTTTACGCTTGAATTGCTCCTGAATGTCGATGGAAATGAGGCCTCCATTTATAGTGAATTGGACGCCTTTAAATCTGCTGCAGAAGGTGAATACTGGGACGTCATCCTGCTGTCGCTGGATTTTCCAAGCCGGGAAGCCTCCATGGAGCTATTTGCTCAGCTTCAGGCAGTGAGCGATGGCAGTCCAATTGTGGGAGCGTGCCAACCCGGTGACACCACACACTTAATTGAATTCCTGTCACAGGGACTGCACTCTCACGTCGTGCGGGATGCTGGTGGTGACTTCATGATGTTGCTGACCAGTGTACTTGAATCTGCCTATGAAACGATTGAGGCGATGAAAGCCAGAGTTGTTGCCGAGCGTTTGAGTGAGGAAGTCGACTCTGTACGGAAGCTTCAGGAGTCAGTTATTCCAAGTGATTTGCCTAAGATCAATGGTTACAGCATTGTGGGGCGATATGAACCATCGGAGATTAAAGTCTCGGGCCGGAATCCGGTGGTGATGGCAGGTGGTGATTATTACGACTCATTTATGCTCAACGATGAAATGATCGTTCTACTTGTCGGTGATGCCTCCGGTCACGGCGTAAAAGCGTGTATGTCGATTATGACCATGCATACACTCATTCGCATGATTAAGAATGAGCAGTATCCGGATGCTGCAGAATTTGTAAGTGCAGTTAATGACCGCTTGTGCACCAGCGATATTGTTCAGGATGAAGGTGGCTTTATCACGCTTCTGTATTCGATGCTGAATGTGGAAAAACACCAGATTGAGTGGACCTGTGCAGGACATCCACTGCCGCTCCTGCAGGATTTAGCCACAAATGAAATCACGGTCATGGGTGATGAAGATGACGTTGGTTTACCCTTAGCTATTTCTGCTGGATGGCCATATGAGAAAATGGTGGCTGAAATCCCGGATAATTCACGGGTACTTATCTATACGGATGGCTTGGAGGAAGCCTATCCCCCAAGCGGTGATGCACTACTGGATCAATTTGGTGTAAAGGGCATCATCCGTGGTCTTCAGGAGTCCAAAGACTTGTCACTTGATGCAGCACTTGATCATATCTTTGATCTCTCTAGCGATATCACCGAAGGTGCAGGTCGTCATGATGATACGAGCGTGATTCTGATTGAACGCAAAGACTAGACGTCTAGCGTTTGCCGGATGGCTTATGTTCTACCTCCCGGGGTACTTCACGTTGTTCCAGTCCGGAGGTGTGATACCGTGGACATGTTTCATAAAGAAGTCCCAGCGGCGGCGTTGGCCGTAACGACCGCCGGATGAGTGTCCCATTCCGGGAACGACTAATAATTCAAATTCCTTTTCAGCTTTAATGAGCGCTGACACGACTTGCAGCGTGGACTCCGGTGGTACGTTGGTGTCCATGTCACCAACCATCAGTAAGAGTTTTCCAGTTAACTTGTGCGCATTGGTCACGTTGGATTGCTCTTTGTAATGTTCGCCAATTGGATAACCCATCCATTGTTCATTCCACCAGCGTTTATCAACGCGGTTATCGTGGCATCCACAGCTTGAAACGGCAACTTTGTAAAAGTCGCCGTGGAATAGCAGCGCACCGGTGGAGCTCTGACCGCCGGCCGATGTCCCGTAGATTCCAACGTTTGAAATGTCACAATTCGGCATATATTCCGCTAACGCGTTGTGCCACAGAATGTGATCTGGAAATCCAGCGTCTGCAAGGTTTTGCCAACAGACATCGTGGAATGCCTTTCCACGGTTGGCGGTGCCCATGCCATCAACCATGACTGAGATAAACCCAAGCTCTGCGAGCTGAATCATCCGCATCATGGTGGTGAATTTTTTAGGGACGTGACTATCGTGAGGTCCGGCGTAAATATATTCGATGACGGGATAGGTATATCTCGGGTCAAAGTCGCGTGGCTTAACAACCATCCCCCATATGTCCGTTTGACCGTCACGTCCTTTGGCCTTAAAAACTTCCGGATAACGCCAGCCTGTTTCCAGTAGTTGTGAAATATCGACTTCTTGTAATTTGACAACTAGTTTGCCGGTGTCGGCATTTCGAAGTTCAGTAATGCCCGCCATGTCGATCCGACTGTATTTGTCGATTACGAATTCGGCGCCGCTCTTGACTTTGATCGTGCGAATCTCGTGCGTCCCGTTGCCATCTGTCAGAGGCACAAGTCCGGAGCCGTCT
>CEQU01012538.1_pt1 | contig 14250 bp, 15 predicted proteins | sample 531031 | NCBI WGS metagenome assembly CEQU01 (sample SAMEA2621216, study PRJEB7988) | marine metagenome | isolation source: saline water (ENVO:00002010), including
GAGCAACCGGAACATTCCCCAACGGGCGAACCGTTCAACCATTCACCAAGGACGTTGTTGCAGCGGATGAAGTCGATGCCCGACATCGCGTATACTCCTTCTTCGGCAGCCGCCATGGTGTCAACCGACGCTTCGTCAACATCGAGACCGTCAACAAAATCGAACCCACATCTTCAACCGAACCCGCAGTGATTTCTGCATTCAGAGACACTCACGATTTCTCTACTGCCGCTGCAGCCGAAGAAGAGTGAACTATGGTTACCCGGTCCATTTACGGACCATGTTGGGCAAGATGTCGCCCGCCTTTCCTTGATGGAATTCATCGAACAAATCGACGTTTTGCGGTGGATCCAAATTGATTCCAATGCAATGAGCACCACATGCCTGAGCGAGCCCCAACAACCCAGCTGCCGGGTATACATGCCCACTCGTCCCGATTGCAATGAAGACATCACAATCTCCAACGGCCACATCGATTTCTCTCATGCGAAGCGGCATTTCATGAAACCAAACAATGTGTGGCCGTAACCGTTCATGACGACATTTGTGACAACCGACAAACGCATCCCGTAAATGATTCTCATCCATTGCAGTCACCACGACACCACATTCCTCACAACGCAATTTCTCCAACTCACCGTGCATGTGAATCAATTTCTCTGAACCTGCTCTTGAGTGCAAATTGTCAACATTTTGTGTGATCAACAAGAACTCGTCAAGATACTGTTCCAATTCCACCAGAGCTTGATGTGCGGCATTTGGCTCAACCTCCAACAACTGCCGCCGGCGCCCCTGGTAAAAGCCCCAGACCAATTCAGGATCCCGTTGCCAAGCGAAAGGCGTCGCCACATCCTCAATTCGATGATTTTCCCATAATCCATCAGATGCACGAAATGTTTGGATTCCGGATTCAGCACTAATTCCGGCCCCAGTCAAGATGACAACACGAGTCTGTTTGCCAAATCGATCCATCATTCGCCTACGATCTCCCGAATCGCAGCCAAAGTCTCGGGTGTTTTAATCCCCATCATTTCCACTTCATCTGCAATCGGCACCCCATCTACACCATGTCCAGCCGCAAGACAACCACGTACCATCTCATTGGGATATCCCAATTCACCAGATCCAGTATTGTATCTCATCTCTTCTTCCGAGTAGAGTGAATCATGCAATTGGGACAACACTTCCTCTAGCGCTCTCCGACTCGCCCAATAGGCCCCAATGTTGGTCTCCCCCCGCATTGGCATCTCGGCCCCTTCAAGATGAGTTTCGACAGAACCGACCACTCGCCCACCATCGTCTCGAATCAATGGTGCATACGGATGATCCATGATGACAGTCGCCAACGTAAAACCCAAATCATTCCCGATGTGAACATCCAACGTCCCTTCGACAGTTTCACTCCGGACCAAGGGCTGTGTGCCAAACGAGACGTAAACATGCTCAACAGGTGCTAGCAAATGTTCGAGTGAACCATAAACGGCGTTCCCCGTTCCAAGAGCAACCTCTTGAGTCACAATCCTGCACCCCAACCCCGCCAAGGCATCAGCATACTCGGCTTCACGCCCCGGGGGCACGACAACAAGGATTTGAGAAAACTCCAATCGCCCCCCTAGCAAACCTTCGACAACGAATCTTGTCGCAGGCATACCTCCGACCTCGAGCAGTGGTTTGTGGGTCGTCACCCCTCCCTGCAACATACGGCTACCCTTTCCACCACAAAGCAAGACGGCAGCGAGTACAGGCATGAACTTGCGAGTCGAAACAGGTCCTTCAGACCAACGGCAGAGAAAAAACGACTTTTCATAACTGAACGGGCTCTAATGTTGAGTACCCTTGGAGGTACAAAACATATGGAAACAATTGCAACAATCGTACAACTGACAATCGCCACCGTGATTTTCTTTGTTTGGACAGTCCGCTTCAACAGAGACACAAATTACAGGGGCGGAGAAGCGAAATCAATGCGTGAAGAATTCAAAGTATACGGATTACCTGATTGGGCATTGCCACTGGTTGGCTCAACAAAAATCGCACTAGCAGTCACCTTGGTTGCCGGAATTTGGATTCCTCTTCCAGTTAAGACAGCAGCATTATTCATGGCCGCATTGATGGCAGGTGCCGTAATCATGCACCTACGAATACGCACCGATCACATCAGCAAAGCCGTGCCGGCAATGGGAATGCTTGCGATGTCTCTTTTCGTCGCCGCAGCGTAACCACCGTCATCGACGGCTTGATGACAGTTGGACGATTCGACCGCCCTAGAGGGCCGGCGATGGACCAACAAGAACTGCAACGAATCGCACAACTCGTTGAGATGAACCGTCAGAAGATGGCTCGAATCGAGGAGCAAATGACCCGCTTGTCAGAAATCCGCATGGAACAACTCGGCGTCATTGCATCCCTCAAGGTACTCGCCACGGAACAACCCACGATGATCCCTCTTGGTGCAGGCGTCCAGTTACCAGCGAGTCCGACTGGCGACACCGTCGTCATTGACATCGGGTCAGGAGTCCAGGCCGAAAAGCCGAGAGCCGAAGCCATTGAAATTCTCGAAAACCGTCTCAATGAAGTGGACGAGGTCATGTCCACCCTGCAAAATGAATTCGCAGATACTGAGAAAATAGTAGCTGAATTGGCCACGACCTTCTCGGATGCCGCCAAACAACTCCAACAACCAGCCGAAGAAGTGGAATCCCCAAAAGAATCCACCCCGGCCCCGAAGCGTCGTCGCAAAAAGCACGGCACTGAACTCACACTCGATGATTAGGTGATGAAATGGGCTTTTTTGACCGATTCAGAAAACGAGTCCAAGAGGTCGCGGATGAGACCGATTTGGATGAACTAACTGCTGAAGAGGGTACAGAAGAAGCGGTTGAAGCACTTAGGACCACAGATTCCGAACCTCCGCAAGAAGTGTTTGAGACAACTGAAGAAATTGCTCTTGAACCCTCACCCACAGATTCTGAAGAAAGCGATGATGATTGGGACGATTGGGACGACGAACCAGCACTCCCTCCCGCACCGACCCTATCCAAGAAAGAGCGTAAGCAACTTGAGCGTGAGAAGAAACGCAAAGAAAAGGAAAAGAAGAAACTGAGCAAGAAAGGTTTCGACGTCGATCAAGTCACACGTCCAGACGGCTCTCGAGTGGATCTCCATATGATGAGGTCAACCACGGGTCGGAAATTGGTCGAAGTGCAGCAAGCACCGCGCATGTCCGGTGGCAAGAAAACCGTCGAGACCGAACGTGGTGTTGAGTTTGAAATCGATCTGGGCGGGGGCGTCGTCGAATCAGGTGGCCGAATCATCAAGCAGGGCCCCGTCTTTGATGAACTGCTAGAGGAATTGGAACTCGTCCTCCTCGAAGCCGACATGGGCAGCCGCGCACTCGAAGCCGTCATCGGCGCATTACGCCAGGAATTAATCGGCAGTCGCTTGCGTAAAGGAGCCGATCTGACCAAAGTGATTGAAGCCAGCCTAAAGCGCGCCCTGCGTAGCCTTTTGGCCGCAGGATATTGGGATTTCAACGCAACTGTCGACGGCATGATTGAATCCGGAGACACCCCTGTCATCATCATGATGGTTGGCGTCAATGGAACGGGAAAAACCACCACTACTGCCAAAATCGCACATCGCCTCAAGAACGAAGGCAGGACAGTGGTTCTCGCCGCAGCAGACACATTCCGGGCCGGCGCCATTGACCAACTCGAATCCCATGCGGAGAAAATTGGCGTCCGGTGTGTTTCCAGTCAACGGGGAGGAGATTCCGCTGCCATTGCAAGAGATGCAGTCGAGAGCGCTAGAGCAAGAGGCGCAGATGTGGTGATCGTCGACACCGCGGGTCGGATGACAAACAAAGTCAATCTCATGAATGAATTGCAAAAAGTTCACCGCGTTGCCCAACCCCACTTGGTTCTCTTTGTTGGTGATGCACTGGCTGGAAATGATGCGGTGGAGCAAGCGATTGAATTCCAACGGATGCTGAAGTTCGACGGAGCAGTTCTCTGCAAATTGGACACTGATGCCAAAGGCGGTGCTGCGCTCTCCATTGCCCATGCAACAGGGCGCCCAATCGTATTGGCAGGAGTAGGTCAAGAGTATAGTGACTTGAAACAATTCGATCCCGATTGGTTGTTGCAAATGATGTTGGAGTAGGTGATGAAATGGACGAAATCCTGCAATCCGAAGAAAGTCAACAATTTTTTTCACTCATCCATATGCTGCAACGCAGTGCAATGCTACACCTCGGTTTGATTCCCGATGAAGAGGGCATGATCCACTTCAATTTAGGTGAAGCCAAGGCAGCCATCGACCTCCTCGGCACGATCGAGAAGCGCACTAAGGGCAACCTTGCAGAAATCGAAGAAACTCTACTCCGCGGTCTGATTTCGGAACTCCGCATGAACTTCGTTCGAGCTCCCGAACGTCAGAAAGAAATCGAAGCCGAGATGGAACGCCAAGCGAATTTGAAAGAAACCTTCACTTCTCCTGAATCCGCACCCTCGGATACTCTCATCAACGATGAGGAAGAGTAAATTCGAGCCGTACCCTTCATGATGGCATAGGTGTTCGCAGGGATGAGTGACATGGTTAGGGTAACCGAAACCGACGACCCCGACGCACAAGTCGTTCTAATCGTCGACAACAATCCGATGGCAACCATGCGCTTAACTCAAGTCTTTACACAAAAAGGCTGGAAAATCGAAATCTGTGAAGACGGTGATTTGGCTGTCGATACATACGTTCAACTGGTTCCCGACATGGTCCTTCTTGCACTTGATCTTCCCACGATGGATGGGCACACCGCTGCGTTGGAAATGAGGGAATCTGACCCGAATGCCAGAATCGTGTTCATGGCGCCAAGGCATCAGAGACAACTGGCAGCCGATGCAACCCATTCTGCCGGTGCCGTTGCTTGGTTGGAAAAACCGGTCACCCAAGGCATCATTGATGACAATTGGGACATGATCATGGGAGACATCCCAGATGCACCAGGACTCGAAGATTTGGATAAATTGTACCCTGAAGACGTCGATGAAATACGTGCCAAACGGGACGATGAAGAGGTGGTCGAGGTCAGTCCGGCGATGCCCTTACCCGCTCCACTCCCAATCCCCGCAGTCGAACCAGCACCGAAGAAAAAACGAGGGAAATTGAAATTCCTTCTGCTACTGATATTGTTGGGAACCATCGGTGGCGCTGCCTATTACTTCTTGATGTGAAGGCTGACCAACGGGTTGTGTTTGAACCACCGTCGCAGTTACGAAGGGCACGATAACACTGCCTTGTGGAGCATCCAAAACTTTCTCGATTCTTGTTCCAACGCTATCGATTAAGGTTGCATCCCTCGCCTCAATTCTGCGATCAAGTGTCGCATATGAGTGCCACTGCCACCAAGCAATTGCGCCAATGATTCCTGTGAAAAAGAGCCCAACCAATATACCCACAATGGAGACCATCAATGCCCACTCCGTTTCAGAAGCGAACTCCATGAAATATCTGCATAGGCCTTTGCCATTTCGCCAGGTTTTTCAGATTTGTAAATTCCTGAACCGACAATGATTCCATCACTTCCTGATAGAATGGCCTCACTAGGGTCACCATACCTCTGCCCCATTTCACCGTCACCAACCGCCAAGTTGACTCCCGGTGTCCAAATGAGCTTCTTGTCTCCAACCTTCCCTCTCAGTACGGATAATTCAGCAGGGCGACTTCCATTTCCGATGAACCCAAACACACCACTGTTTGCAATCCCTGCCTGTACCATGGCATCTGTGTACCCTTCCAGTCCGAGGAGGTTACCCCGACTCGACATCTGGGCGAGCAACAAAACACCACCCTCGCGGGAAACATCATTCCAACCTGCACACAATCCATCGACAATATCCGGTCCTGAAATCCCATGTGCGGTGACGACGTTTGCCCACGATCGAATATCGTATACTCCTGCCATTTGGCCTCGTGAAATCGGCCCAATATCGGCAAATTTTCGATCTTCAAAGATAAGCAAATCATGTTGTTTTGCCAACTCACAGAGTGCAGCCCAACCCAATGCAGTCCAATCATCCACTAGATCGACATGCGTCTTCAATGCGGCAATATGAGGTCCTACCTCTTCAATGAGATTGGACAATTCTCCCATTGTCCGCAAGTCTGCGGCCAAGATGACAAGGGTTTGCTTCTTGCAGACAACATCCATGTATTGCCGGACCATTGAATTGTCACAGGTTTCCCAGCGTACACCCCAGACATCTGCAGGTTCCATCAAACTCACCGGTTGACCACTCATTCCTCAATCCTTCGCCTGATTGAATTCAACGCCAACCGGCTTTAATTGCTGATTGAACCGCGTCTACAACCGTTTCTTCAAGCGGCAACCACTCCATCTTTAGATCCTCCAATGCGGGCTGAACATCATAACTACACGTCGTTCCAATATTTTTTTGAACCCAGGCAAACGATAGTTGTGGATGAAACACCGATAGCAAGTATGTCAGGGACTTCGTCAACACAATCCTGGCCCACTTCCGTTCGGGAACTTGCCGCCGTAAGAGTTTGGCAATTTCAGGCATCCATAAGGATTCATTGTAGACAATGTAGCGCCCACCGTCGGGACCCATTGTGAGTGCTTTGACATGCGCTTTGGCTACATCGCGAACATCGACAATATTGACATGCATCTTGACCAAAAACGGATATTTTCGCTTCATTAGGTGGTCGAGAATCGTCATTGAACCTTCGAGGTGCCGCTCGGACATCACCGGTCCAAAAACAACGCACGGATTGATTGAAACATACCGGGGTTTCTCTGATTCAGATTTTGATGCAACCCAACCTCTTGCAAGCATTTCTGCGCCCGCCTTGGCATACCCGTATGCATTTGAGTCAACCGACGCATCGTCGCACCAATCTTCGTAATTGAAAATACGACCACTCTTGAAATGAGTCTGCCTCACGGCCGCCACCGATGATGTGTGGACAATTCGTTTTACACCTCCCACAGCATCGATTGCATCGAGAAGATTTTGCGTGCCTTGAATCGATGGATCAACCACCTGCGTTTGCGCATCATCAACCCCGACATATAGGGCCGCAGCGCAGTGAATCACATCTCCACAACCTTTGACTGCAGGAATCACAGATTCAGATGCAAGCAAGTCCATCTGTACAATTTCCAAACGTTCTGCCCCTGGCAAATTTTTCAGGAAATCAGCATTTACAGGATTGCGCACAGTCCCTCGGACCGAGAATCCCTGCTCTAACAACTCACGAACAACATGGGAACCAATGAAACCAGCCGCTCCCGTGACCAAGACCGTGCTTGACATGAAGCCACGTCAGGACGGCACATCATCAATCAATCGAAACGACTCGCTCTTCGCGCATTGCAATATCTGCAGCGTAAGCGATGAGGTGACTGTTGATTGAATCGGATAGAACCGTCGTCGAAATCGATCCCCCTTCACCCCTGACAACACTGAGGAAATCAGCAACTAAACGCAGATCTCCCCCGCCATGGTGGTCTCCATGCAAGTCGACATCAACCTCCTCAACCAGTGCCTCATCCCCTGATGTTGCACCGGGCTTGGATAGCGTAAATTTCCCTTCAATCATGTCTCCAAAGATTTCACCCTTCGTTCCCGTAATTTGGATTCGCCGTACCCCTTTTGCTGAATTGGTTACCATATCATGGGTAGCCACACAACCATCCTCAAACTCGACAATCACTGATTGACGATCGACCACATCATTGTCACAATGCCAAACACATCGCCCGTATTCAGAAGTGGATACATGCGCGACTTTTTGCTCATCACTGACATCTTGCCCGGATTCATATCCTGACTCACCAGCCAAGGCGTAAAATGGCCACCATGCATTGTCAACATGATGGCGCAATGCGGAGAATTCACAATTTCTCTCGATACCACAATCATGGCAGCGCTTTGAACTCCCCTCGGGCGCATTTTCGGGCACGAAGAAATGACGACCTCCAAACGACGCGACCTTTGTTGGTTGTATTCCGGATTTAAACCAACAGAGAAGATCGAGATCATGACAACACTTTGCCAACAACATAGGATTCACATCCCGACGATTCCATTTCCCTCGAATGAATGCAACGGCCATGTGATGGTAGGATACATTCTCAGTGGTATGAATGTGCATAATGTCTCCAATTTCTCCTCGTGTAACCCGTTCTTTGATCGCAAGGTAGAACGGCGCATATCGCAACACGTGACAAATCACGACCTTCTGCCCTGTTCTTTCGGCGACCTCTTCAAGAGATCTCAACTCATCTTTACTGGGGGCAATCGGCTTCTCTAGCAACACATCATACCCGGCTTCAAGCAGCGGAATCGTTGTCTCGACGTGGATTTCATCCATTGTTCCATTGATTGCAACATCAGCCAATTTACCAGCTGCCGCCAAATCTTCAGCATTTTCGAAACAGTTGCTTTCTTCGACACCGAAGCGCTTTGCATAGCGCGCCCTTCGCATAGGATCGGGCTCAGCCACCGCCACAATGTCCAATTCATCTGGATGCTCATCAGCGTAGCTAGCGTAGCCAACACTCCGATGGCCCAAACCGACGAGAACAGCAGTAATCACGGCAAACCCACGTTCGGCACCCACACATTACCTTTCATACCCGCGTTCACGGGCTCAAGTAAAATCAACACCTCAAGTGACGTTAATGCGCAACCGTCAAAGGTAGCGGGTCAAAGCAACCTCCGATGAAGAAGTGGTTCATGCGTCAGTATTGGCGCCTACAACAATCGCAGACCCTCATCTCGATGGCATTTTGGTGTACAACACTCACCTTACTGATCTGGCCCTATGTCAGTTGGCGATTCGTTGCAGATGAGAAGACATTCGGTATAGCAATGACATATTGGGGCCTCGCCTCCATTGCTGTCGGCGTCCTCATTTCCGTTCTCGCTATTGGCTACATCTATGACCAATTTCTTGCCCTATGGAAGGAACAACGTACGGTTGACACAGAACGCAACCCCTTCGGCACCTACGCATTGATTCCTGCCAATGTGGTTATTGTTGGCATGATCAATCGTCTTCTTCGAGACAGAGCCGATGGCGATGAATCCGTCATTGAAACCTGTGACTGGATTGACGAATGGCTCGCATGGTGTGGCTCACAAGAAATTTGGGCGCGCAGCCAGAAATTTTGGGACGCTGAATTTTCCTCCAAGGTACCCAACCTCTTCTTCCTCCCTGACGATGCCGTCGAAAAGGCACGCAGTGTCGAACTTGACGATTGAACAACCCGGTACAATACGTGGCTTTACGTACCAACCTAGGTTGGAAAGCCTATGGTAAACCTCCGTTTTGGGGTCGGTACACCCGTTATGTGCAATCTTGGATCAAGCGGATGGAAACTAGGGAGAATCATTGCATTGCACTACCGTGAAGAGCACTGGGACGAGGGAGTTACGGCCCCATATCAAGTGATAGTCGAAGAAGATCACGCGCTGATTTACGTACCTGAGGATGACAAACGCTTCTGTCGTGAGGCTACAGTAGAGGATTTGAGAATCATTCATCGTATGGACGCTCTTGCTGAACTACCTCAGGAATTAGAACACACAATTCCAAGGGTATCAGATTCAGAAAGTCAGTTAGAGAGCATTCACAATCCCAGACACCAGGGTAACAACAGCTACCGCAACGGCCTTTGCCATTGCTGTGATAAAAGCCCACTAAATTGGTCAACTGTTGAACTATACAGCGAGCACTATCGTTGCGCAACCCGTAACAAACTTCCTGTGACCAGACAAATGTTTGACCTCGGAACAGTCCAAGTTGGTGAAACCGTAAGTCACTATTTGGAAGAGTCAATTCAGGCCCGGGGAGGATTCCTACAATCTCCTACTCTGACTCGCCTCCCACCCGGGCTTTCTTTCTCTGACAAAGGTACACTTTCTGGCACGATTCGTTTTGACCCCCATCGAGATCAATCTTACCGTGTTGATTTTGTTGCAGTAAGCACAGTCGGTTGGAACGAACCCAACGTAGGCTTGATTCGTATTGAAGTAAGTTTCACAGTCGAGGGTAACCATTCACCAGACGGTTTCGATCTAGAAGCCTTCACGCAAGAACAACAAGGAGCAAGTGCCGCAGCAAACAACATTCTCCAGAATCTAATTACTTCTTGGAATCAATGGGAGCAGGGTATACTTGACAATCGCGAAACCTGTAACAGGATGCTGACAGATCTTCGGCAATTACGAGACTTACTAGAGCAACACCCCCGCCTCGAAGGAGGATTTTGGTGGGCCCAACTTGGAGGCTTCCACATGAATGTTCACAAACTCCTAGAAAACACACTCTTTGAATGTGAACTTTACCTAGGTCACGCACTCACATTTGGCAACCCAGAAATCCGCCAATCAGCCGAAATCAACCTCAAGGGCTGTTATCACAAAAGACTGCTAGAAGCAGCCCGCTTCATGTGGATTGACGGCGTCGAATTAATGATGCGCGGTAAGTGGATAGAGGCCGCAGAGAAATTACGTCTTGCAGCTCTGAAGAAGGATGGTTGGGGTTGGGCTATCAATTATGGAGATATTTGGTTTAGTGAGTCTGCAGCACGTCTCATCATCGATGTAGAATACAGAATTGGACTTGATTACGATGACCATAGTGGAGAGTGGCTCTCAGAAGCCGCTCAACTCTTAGAGAAAGGAAGAAACCGTTCTGAAGAGGGCGGTATCGGGCCACAGGGGCACCCATGGGCCGTTGAGATTGGAGCCTCCATCGATCAATTGAAGCAGATAAAAGATGACCAATCAGAATTGGTGAAGTGGCTTGAAGAATTCAAACTGCGTACAGTATATTGGTGCGCACAAATTCTCGGAGGCGCTCCACCCTTTCCTCCGAAACCAAGGCCACGAAAGGATGACACTGTCACACTACTCCGCAACCTACCGAAGTACAATGATTGAATCAATTGGCCCTTTGGGGCCCACAAACGTCATGACCAAAAGACACCGACCCGTGTTTGGGTGAATAGATGAGTAAACACCATATCTTGTTCATCCCTTCTTGGTATCCGAGTACAGACGCCCCACTTCTCGGCACATTTTTCCAAGAGCAGGCAGAGATGTTTGCAGAAGTGGGACACAAGGTGGGTGTACTCCATGCAAGATTCCATGACCTCCCATCCTCCACCTGGCTGAAAGGCCCTACAGACAGAATTACAATCACAGAAGAAAACAACCTCACAGTCGTACGTGCACGAATTCGCTTGTATCAACCCGGGCCACTTCATCGAATCCCACCAATCTATCGTGCTTCGGTACGCGCAAGAGAACGGTTGGCACTGAGAATGTATGATGCTTACAAGCAACAAAATGGACCCCCTGACATCATCCATGCCAAGTGCACGATGTGGGGTGCAATCCTCGCCGAAGCGATATCGAAACGAGAAAAAATCCCATTCATAGTCACAGCCGGTGCGAGTGTTTTCGCTAGAGGAATCGTCGGTCCCCGAGAGCGCAAGACCGCGAAACAAGCACTCGAATCTGCAAATCAATTACTCTCAGTTAGCTCAACGCTTGCCGAGGATTTAGAGCGAATTCTGGAGATTTCCGCAACTGAATTCACGACTGTTCCGAACATGATTGATTTGCATAATTTCCCGTTGAAGAATCCAGCGGAGAATGATGAATTCACATTCGGCTATCTGGCAAATCTTGTCGCAGATAAGGGCCATGACACCCTTCTGCACGCCTTGGCCAACGTGCCGAATTGCAGACTCTTACTCGGCGGATCTGGGCCACTTAGAGATCGATTGGAAAACTTGTGTAGTGAATTGGACATCAGCAACCGCGTCACATTCACAGGTTCTATCCCCCGTGGCGAAGCGCACACATTCTTCCAACAAATCGACGCCTTCGTGCACCCCAGTCGGTACGAAACATTCGGTATCGTTCTACTGGAGTCATTGGCATCAGGAAGACCCGTCGTGGCCACACGTTGTGGTGGGCCCAACGACATTGTCCGTGAACAGGACGGGATCTTGGTTCCTGTAGATGATGCCAAGGGACTGGCAAAGGGGATGCAACAATTGATGCAACAAGATTGGGATGCAACTGCCATGAGGGCCGGCGTGGAAGAACGGTATACCAAAGACACCATTCGTCAGCAACTGCTTGAGATCTACAAACATCATCTCTAGTCATTCGGTTGCAGAATTCGTATATCGAACCCCTTCCCGGGCCGATGTTCAACGGCATCGGGACCCAAGTCAACATCTTGCTTCGTGCAGACCAACAGGTTGCCGCCAAAACCTGCTCCGAGAACCTTCACACCCAACACACCCGTTTTCTCTAGGAGATCAGCAGCTACCCGTTCCATCTCAGGCGTGTGTGTACCGAGTAAATCGCGTGTATCATTCCACGAACCATCAAACAGAGCGGAAATAGATCCCCAATCATTCTCTTTTGTGAGAGAGAGTAGTGATTGTACTCGATTGTATTCATTCATTACAAATTGAAACCTGTCACGCACACGAACCAGACCAAATTTTTCATGTTCAATGGCCTCAGGTAACCTCTCCATCAACTGCTCCAATTCAATCCCATCTGTGCTACCCTCTAGGTAACTTGGAATGATTTCTCGTTGTACAAAGGCCAATTCATTGAACGCATCTCTAACCGGCCCCCCCTTGTCGGCTGGATGAGTAAAAACACTGAACCACCTACATCCAAGACCATCTTCAATCAATTTTACCTCAAATGGGGTGAATTCCAATTTTAGCATTCCACCCTCTTCTGCAAACATCATCGTTGCATGATCCATCATCCCACCACGTGTTCCAATATACCATTCCGCTTCACCACCCATAACCGCCAAATCTTCAGGTGTCCAAGGAACATCGTTTGCCAGGTGTGCAGCAGCTAGCCCACAAAGTGTCAGTGCAGATGAGGAAGATGCCCCCGCTGCAGCGGGTATATTTGAATCGATTAACAAATCAAAACCATTCTTGATTTGCCGTTTGTTTTCCAAGTACGCAACGGCGCCCTTGACATAATTTGACCAATGCGTTCCCGGCAAATCTCGCGAATTCAACGCATCCAACCAGTTTCCTGTGATTTGAACGTCTTGAATTGTGAATTCACAGGGCTCACACCCTTCAAGAGTGCTTGTGATTTTGATTATTCCATCTGAGCGAGGCGATATCTGCGCTCGCATTGTCTGATCCGCAGAACTGAATGTGATGATGTTTGACTTCAACCAAGGAACATAATCCGAATGTTCTCCCAAAATACAGATTCTTGCACCAACATCCACTTCAAATTTTGGCGTTTTGCCAAAAGATGTCTCAAAGTATCCACGCACGATTGACGCGATTACGACGTATTACATCAATTTGAAGCGCTATTCCTCTTCCGCCGCCCTATGGGGCGGCGTGCACAAGTGGGGGCAATCACCCTCCTCCTCCTTCTTACTCCCCTCTCGGGTTGCTTTGGAGCACAGGACCCTCCCAAGGAGACAGGTGAAGACCAATATCCAAGCATTTGGGATCGACATACTCTGGAATGGAACACAAGCCACACGCACACTTTCGTCCTCGAACCCGGGCCCCACTATGCTCTCGATGTCCAAGAAGTGAATATCGAAGTAGACACCACAGGTGTTTGGGAAGGAGGTCCCAATTCTGCCACAGTCCACCTATCCTATTGGCTCCCTTCGAACACCCTCGAGGGGGAGAAAGTCCCCGTCATTTCAGTCATCAGTCCATATTTCTCATATGGATCGCCAGGAGACGAGTCATCTCCAACCAACGTGGTGGGCGGAGGTCGTGGTGAATTCATCTACGACAATTACATCCCACACGGATATGCATTCGCTCAGGTTGCCGTATTTGCGACTGAAGAGAGCACAGGGTGCTTTGACTATCGGGGTGATGGGGAAGGTTTGAGCATCCATACTGCAGTCGAATGGTTGGGTCAACAAAATTGGAGCAACGGCAACGTTGCCATTTACGGGAAATCATACGAAGGGGCCACTGCTTGGGAAGCCGCAGCTCAAGGCAGCTCTCACCTCAAAACCATCGTACCCATATCTGGAACTACTGCGCTAGGGCCGCTTCTCTACAAGAATGGCAGCGCTGAGGCCAGGAGTCAAGTCATGCATTCCAACTATGGTGGAAGCATATTGGACTACGATGGCGATGACCTTGACAACATGTGTGGGGACGTTCTCGAAGGCTTCCTCGCT
>CEQU01060763.1_pt1 | contig 14179 bp, 13 predicted proteins | sample 531031 | NCBI WGS metagenome assembly CEQU01 (sample SAMEA2621216, study PRJEB7988) | marine metagenome | isolation source: saline water (ENVO:00002010), including
CATAATTGCATCTTTATCTGGTTTTATTTTGGGTCTTTATTTCATTTTTAGACATTTTTTGGGGATGTACTCACCCCAGGGCTGGCCAAGTTTAATTGTGACTATATTAGTTATCGGAGGGATTCAGTTACTTGGCATGGGCATTATAGGTGAGTATGTTGGTAGATCTTTTATTTACCAAAGCAAAGAGCCTCAGTTTTTAATAGATAAAATTATTAAAAATAATGATTAGTAATGTCAGTTTAATCTATAGGTACCACTCACTCTATAAAGTTTTATTAAAAATACTATATGGAAAATACTTTATAAACAGGTATAGAGATTTAAGAAGTTATATCCCAAAAGGAGATACAGTTTTAGATGTTTGTTCTGGCGATTGTAATCTATACCACTTCGGAATTAAAGGCCGTAACCAATACATTGGTGCTGACTTAAATATATCGGGATTAAAAAAAAATAGAAATGTTGACCAAATTCAATTAGATCTTAATAAAGATCCTTTACCAAAGGCAGATATTATCATTTTACAGGGAAGTCTTTACCAATTCCATTCAAATCAAAAGCTAATCATAGATAAGCTTTTACTTAGTGCAAATAAGAAAGTAATTATATCTGAGCCAATTATAAACATTGCAAACTCTACAAATACTTTCTTTGCTTATATAGCAAAATACGCAGTGAACCCTGGTACAGGACACAGAACAAAAAGATTTACAAAGCAATCATTAGATGATTTCTTCCAATCATATTATAATAAAATTATCGAATCGAGGTTTTTAATCGCTGGCGGTAGAGATTTAGTCTATATCTTGAAAAAGAATAATCATTGAAAATATTTCCATTTAATAAAGCTGGTATTCAAGGACAAGAAATATCGTATGTAAAGAAAGCAATGGAAAATCCTAATGTGTCGGGTGATGGTAAGTATACAATAAAATGTAATTTGTTGTTTGAGAATGAATTAGGTGTAAAGAAATCCTTATTAACACCATCTTGTACACATGCATTAGAAATGGCTGCGATATTATTAGATATTAAACAAGGCGATGAAGTGATTGTACCATCATTCACATTTGTTTCAACGATTAATGCTTTTGTTTTAAGGGGAGCAAAGCCAGTTTTTATTGATATTCGGTTAGATACTTTGAATATTGATGAAAATCAATTAGAGAGGTTAATTACTAAAAGAACAAAAGCAATAATTGTGGTCCATTATGCTGGTGTCGCTTGTGAAATGAATCAAATTATGCAGATAGCAAATCAATATAAGGTCCCTTTAATTGAGGATAATGCTCATGGTCTCTTTGGGAAGTATAAAAATCAATATTTAGGGACATTCGGAGCATTTGCAACTCAAAGCTTTCATGAAACAAAAAATTTTACATGTGGTGAGGGTGGAGCATTATTCATAAATGATGAGAGGTACATTGAGAGAGCTGAAATTGTTAGGGAAAAAGGTACCAACAGATCCAAATTTTTTCGCGGCGAAATTGATAAATATACTTGGGTTGACATTGGATCCTCATATCTAATGTCAGATCTTTTAGCCGCATTTTTGTATGGACAGTTAGAACAAAGAAATTCAATTCAAGAAAAAAGAAGAAAAATTTGGAAACATTATTTTTCCTTTTTAAGTGAATGGACAAAGGAAAATCAAATAAAACTACCTTTCATCCCTGAGTACTGCCAGCAGTCTTACCATATGTTTTATATATTAATGCCATCTCATGAATCAAGAACAAAATTTATAACTAAAATGAAAAATAATGGAATTCATGCATTATTTCATTATTTGCCATTGCATTTATCACCTATGGCTAAAAAACTATCTAAAAAAAATGAAATGTGTCCAAATACAGAAGAAATTTCAAATAGAATTGTTAGGTTACCGTTTTTTACAGATTTAAACATTAATGAGATTAACTTCGATATTTTCTATAACTCTTATTAGAAAAATAATTTATCTAGGCCTAACGCTTACTACTGTTTTTTGCCTAAGCTATATTCTCAGTAAACAGACTCCTTTAGCCGGAGACGAATTTTATACTTTGGATATCAAACAAATATTTAAGCCTATTCCATATCAATATATTGTTTCTGAAGTCATAGATTCAATAAATCAAATAAAGCCATCACATACATTCAATCTAAGGTCTACTAGCATATTTTTTACTTGTATTGGCATCATTCTATTAATTGTATTCTTTCCAAAGACAAAACTTGAATTATTTCTTTTAAGCATACTTATTATCACAAACCCATTTATTTTAGCAATGTCAATATTCTTTCGTTATTACTCATATTATTTTATGTCCTCTATCTTGGCTTTTATTTTTCTTGTGATATTATATGACAGATTCAATTTGAAAAATAAAATCTTCATAGGAATTTTAGGCAGTATTGGTAGCATATTTTTCCTATACGTTTTAAATGCATTGCAGTTCGGATTAGCAATTTTAAAATCAGTAATAATGGAATTAGTAAAAGATTTAAGAATAAGAAAAATAATAATTACCACAATTACTTTATTATTTATAAGTATTGTCTTTAACCCTAAAATTATCTGGCAGCTATTTTATACACTGAAAATAACCGGACATGCTGCAGTAAATATAGATGCAATTGAAATCCTGGGATTAAGTAATGCAACCCTGATTAAACCTTTTTATGCGGTTTATCAAATGATTTTTGGTCTTGATATTGCTCCCACCTATTCCATCTATACTTTATTTATATTTATTTTTATAGCAATTATATTTTTATTTGTTCTATGGCGCATCTGGTGCGACAAAAAAAAATTATTTTTTAATCTGTTACTTCATATAATTATACCCTTTTTCCTGATATATTATTTTTTTCAAGCCTTGTCTTTACCAGGGGCAACACAACTAGAACCCAAACATGGGATGTTAATTTTTCCAGTTATATTTTATCTCGCAATTAAATCACATAACTATTTATCTCCAGTTATGCATATTATTTTCATGAGCGCTCTGGTTACTGCTCAATTAAGTGGGATGGTAAAATCCTTTAATAAACAAAATACAGATTGGAATAAAATTGCTATTCAAAGTCATGTCGCTTTATCAGAAATTGATGATGGTGCCATTTTAATGGATGGTCGTAGCAGGGAGATTTATAACTTTTATTCACAAGATAATGTAGGAGATTATCCAATTTATTATACATGGGAAAATACAGACTCATTGCTGTCTAAACTCCTCAATCGATCTAAATTAGTACTTTTATTAAGTGATTATAAATCCTATACAAATTTATCATTAAGGCAAAATTGGAATGCTGGTACATCTAGTGAGTCACGATTTATTAAACTTCAGGAGTTATTAAAATATTTTAATTACCATTTTAAAATCAAAGATTCCTATGTTTCTTATCCAACATTCTATTACGTTCTTGAAAAAAAGGAAATTCCAAATAAAGTTCAATCTTTTAGTGTTTGGAAACATCATTTAAAAGATTTAAAACTTCCAATTCAAAGTGATAACTCAATGTTATTATCTTCTGTACTTGTGAATGAAGGGGAGAGAGTAAGTTTACAGAACGATTCAATTATTATCTTTAATTTGGAAAATATTTCAAGCCACAATACTTTTGGAGATACAATAGGAATAATTGAGTCAAATTTTCAGAAAAAATATTTGATATACCGCCAAAATTCTTGGGACATATTTTCGGACTACCATGGTATCAATCCAAATAATAAATCAGTATTCTATAGCTGGGAACATGAACCTTTAATCTCGGGTTCCATTAATTACGCAGGATCATTTTCTAAACATAAATCAAAGCTATTTAAAATAAACTTAGATAAAAAATCAGATATGATTTCTATTACAAATACATCTAAGAGTTCCAAAATTAGAGTTTGGTCCAGGAAACTTTGAGTTAATTGGCATTTAGTAAAGGATTTTTATTAGAATGGTTTTCTTCATAATACTTGCCATCACATTCAAAATATTGATTTGACTAAGTTTTTATCACTGGCTAATAACATTTTTATTAATGTATAAAGATAAAAAGTTCTCAAAGTTAGATGCTGTTTACAATAAGCATTTATATACAGGTTTTGTAGGTATCTTTATGAATTATTGCCACAAAAAGTTAGAATGCTATGATTTTAATGATAATCTCCCAAAAATATTGGAAATTGGGCCAGGTACAGTACCCCACGCTCCTTATATAAAACATTCTTTTGAAGAATATCATATTATAGAGACTTCTAAATACGCGATTGAGGAATTGAAAAAACAGGGATATACAAATATTAAAAATTATGATGGTTCAACTCTACCATATAATGATGGATATTTTGATAGAGTCATAATGTCACATGTACTAGAACATATAAGCGACCCCCATAGTTTTCTAATGCATGTAATGAAAAAATTAAAAAGTGGCGGTGTTCTTTCAATATCATTGCCAACAGATCCAGGCTTATTGTGGAGAGCTTCAAGAGAATTGATAAAGATATTATCATTACATAAAGATCAGGATGTCTCAAATTTGGAATATGACTATATAAATTCAATAGAGCACATCAATTCAATCTTTAATCTTAGAAATATAATTAAATACCATTTCCCTGGGGATTACCATGAAATTTTTCTTCCATTTCGAATTAGATTATCAGATCTTAATCTTTTTTACAACGTACATATTACAAAACCTTAATATTTTACCTCTTCATAATATTTAACTAGCATTTCATACAGAAAAAATAAAACATCGAAAATCTTTGTTATTTAAAATATTGCAATTTGAATATATCATCTCGTAAAAAATATAATCTGCAAAATAACTTATGATACTTTCCATTGTTATTCCCGCATATAATGAAGAAAGTCGTATCATTCCTACCTTAAAAAAGTTAAAAGATGTATTTATTAAGGATAGATCAGATATCGAGATATTAGTTGGAGATGATGGAAGTAAGGATGGGACAGTTAGAAAACTCAAAGAGTTTGCGAAGACTAATCCATGGTACCAAATAGTCGAATTAGAAAAAAACCAAGGTAAAGGTGCAACCTTGAGAGAGTTAGTAGCAAAAACTAAGGGTGATATAGTTCTATACACGGATGCAGATTTGCCAGTAGACCCTTTAGATTTTTACCAATTAATAGACCCTATTTCATTAGGTGAAGCTGACCTCGTGCAGGTTTCTCGTTGGCTGGATGAATCTCCTAAAGTTGTGAATTTACCTTTATATCGTAATGTAATTAGTCAGTTATTCAGATTAGCAATAAAAATAATGAAGCCTAAAGGTATTACAGATACTCAATGCGGTTGTAAAGCCTTTAATGGGAATCTTGCAAGGAAAATATTTTCTAATCTCGTTATAAATGGCTTCGCTTTTGACGTAGAGTTATTGCTTTTTGCTCAGGCTATTGGAAGTTCGATACTTGAGGTACCGCTGCAAGTAAAGTATATAGAGGGTAGCAGCGTGAGACCAATTCATGCAACATTGACAATGATACGTGACCTTTTACGTATCAAATGGAAGACTTCATCCAACTGGGCAGATAAGTGATTAAAAGAAAGTTAATAGTTGTAGCAGATGATCTTGGTGCATCTAAGGATGTAAATTTAGGGATTGTTTCATCTTTTTTAGATGGCATAGTCACCTCAGCATCTTTACTTATAGGAATGCCCTTTACTGATGATGGTGTTAAAAGAGCAAAAGACGTTGATTTACCTTTGGGTTTACATTTACGTTTAACCGAGGGACGGCCCTTGACCAAGGGTCCTATTAAAGTTGGGCTTTGTGATGGTGGTGAATTTTTACCACCTACCCAATTATTATTTCGCTTAATGAAAGGCGGGAGCAGATTAAGGCATGTTATTCAAGCCGAAATTCGTGCCCAAATGAATGAATTTCTTATGATTTCATCTGAACCAGACCACATAAATACACACCATCACATCCATCTTCATCCATTAGTTCTTAAACCAATGTTATATGCGGCGAAAGAAATGGGTTTCACCACATTAAGATGGCCAAGAGAGCCATTCTTTGGCACTGGAGGAATAATAAGAAACGCTGAGGTGATGGCCCTAAATATTTTAGCGCTTCTCGGGAAAAAAACTTTACGTGAAAGCGGTATAGTTACCCCAGACCATTTTTTAGGTTTAAGATTAATGGATGGTAAATTAACTAGTAAGCTTCTCTATGAAACAATAATGAAGCTCCCGCAAGGAGTAACCGAACTTATGGTGCATCCAGCGTATGGTAATAATGACCTTACAACTGGAGTGATTGAGACTAATGCATTATGTCATCATAGTATACGAGATATTATCGATGAAAATAAAATTTTTCTAACATCATTCCGTGGTGCATTTAATATTTAAAAATCGTAGATATTAGTTACTTTAACTCCTCATAATTTTTTTTAATTATTAAACTATTTTAATAAGATTAGATTTTAATTATTTTGGTTTACTGATCTAATCGATTTGATTCCATAGTATTTAGATATATGAATATTCCTAGGACGATTAGGGTTGTTTTCTATTGCATAATAATGCACTAATCGATTTGTTTCAATGTTAATATTTTTGATTATTAAATTATAATTACCTTTGTTCTTTTCTGATAGAATTTCTTGTTCTGTATCAAAGAAATAATCATTTATAAAGTTATGACTTTGGTATAAGTACATAAAAAGAAGCAATGTTAAAATAATATTCAGGTATGATAGATAATGTGAAAATGTTGATATGTTTATACTTGATAAAACAAAGATAATAATACTTATAAATAAAAATAAATTTGTACCACTATGATAGCTGGGGGAAAGTGCCATTGAAACAGATGAAATTATTCCAAGAGATAAAATCAAGATGTGGGGCATAGATACTAATAATGATCTTTTGTTTAAAAAATGATTAACTATGATTAATAAAATCACCATAAACCAAAATGGTTTTATATCATGTGTGACCCATGTTAAATCATAGATTAGATATTTAATTATAGAATCAATTGATAAAATAACATTTGTTGAACTCGCACGAACAAAATTTCCAGGGGATAAAAGTAAAATTAAGCCTCCTGAAAAAACCCCAAAAAAACTAGGATAAAAAAAGCTAGGCAGCTCTTTGATAACTGATTTTTTATTTAATATAAATAAAGATATGAAAAAAAATAGCTGAGCTATAAATACATGTTCGTTTGTACACCCAACAATCAAGCCAAGTAATGTAAAGGAATATGAACCAGAATAATTTTTTCCATTAACAATAAAATTCCAAAAAGGTAGGTAGTAAATAAGCACAATTAAATGTGTCCACGTATAACTTATTGTTGAGGTTAAATAAATACTTAGCCCAGAATATTTATAAAACCCAAAGAACAAAAATAAATTGATTAATAGTAATAAAGAAACTTCTCTGTATTTTGTTGCAATTCTATTGTAAGCAAAATAGAAAATAGTATTTATTAATAAAACCTGAACAACAGCATTAAAAAAGTTGAATATGAATTTGGAGGGTAATAGAAATAGCTGTAATAAAAAGTTTGGTACAATTCTGCCACTCCAATTGAAATAGTGCCAAACTTGAAAGTTCAAAACGTCTTCTAATATTAAAATACTTAATTGATTTTCAAATGGATTAAGTTTATATCTGAAATCATCGGCTGCGTAGGGTGTATTCGTAGCAATAATAAAATAGAAAAAGAAGAGAAGTATATTGGCAAAAATTTGAAACCGTGCCTTAAAAATTTTACTTTTCATCTTTTCAATTTTTTGGTTTTCGAAGATAATTTTTTATACAAATAATGATTTTATGAAATTTATGAAAAAATATTTAAACCTTTTAAGAGTTAATCAATGGATAAAAAATATTACCATTTTTTTTCCATTCTTTTTTGCTGGAAATATAATTGATTTCCAAATATTCATAAATCTATTAAATGGGTTCTTAGCCTTTTCATTCGTAACAAGTTCAATTTATGTTTTAAATGATATTATTGATAGAAGAGAGGATGAGAATCACCCGATTAAAAGAAATAGGCCCATTGCATCAAAAGAAATCAAAGTAATCAATGCTGGATTTATTGGATTTACAATTGGTTGGGCTGGTTTAGGTTATTTTCTCATTTACGAACATGAAGCTTTACCATTTATTCTATCTTATATAATTATGATGATATTGTATTGTTTTTTCTTTAGAAAAATTTCTATTCTAGACGTCTTAATCATTTCTATTGGATTTGTATTAAGACTTTTCATTGGTGGAGAAATCACTGGTACAATAATCTCAGTTTGGATCATTATTATGGTCTTTTTAATGGCTTTATTTATAACATTCTCAAAGAGACGAGATGATTTAATCAATGAATATAATCAAGTCCGAGAATCTTTATTAGATTACAATCTACAATTCGTAAATATAGTGATTAGTGTTTTAGTTCCAATCATCATTGTTACGTATATACTCTATTGTACAAGTCAAACTAATATTCTTCGAGTAAGTGAACATTTATACTTAACAACCCTTTTTGTTATTGCGGGGTTCCTTAGGTATTTACAGTTAGTGTTTATTCGTAATCTAGGTGGTGACCCTGTTCAGCTCCTGTATGATGATATAGCTTTGAAAGCAATTTTGTTAAGTTGGATTATAACATTCGGATATTTACTCTATCTCTAATTTGAACAAATCGAAAGGATATTATTCAGCTTGGGGTAACACCCCTATCAAATTAGGGGAGTTAGTTATATTGAAAACCTTAAAGGAATTAGAATCATTTCTTCCCTATAAAAAACCAATTATTCCTGTCGGGAATTTTAAAAGTTATGGTGACTGTGCATTAAGTGATACGATGGTCAAGTTTGATCCAGTAAAAACCATTCAAATAAATAGGCAAAAACAAACAGCAACTGTTTCATCAAATGTTTTAATTGGAGATTTAATTCAAAAAACTCTACCGATGGGATTATTTCCCACGGTTGTCCCAGGAACAAAATTTGTTACTATTGGCGGTGCGATTGCTGCCGATATTCATGGAAAGAATCATCACTTGGATGGATGTTTCACAGATCATGTTTTATCATTTGAAGTTATAACAACTGAAGGTAGAACTGTTATCTGCAGTAGGAACAAAACAAAAGAACTTTGGAAACTCACCTGTGGTGGAATGGGGCTTACTGGCATTATTAAATCAGCAGAATTAAAATTAATAAAAGTCAATTCATCAATGATTCATCAAAAAACAATTAAAGCAAAATCACTTGATAAATTATTTGATTGTTTTGAAAAGAATAATCAAGATCCATTCTCTGTAGCTTGGGTTGATTGTGCTGCAAATAATCATTCCATTGGACGTGGTATATTTATGTCTGGGAAATTTTCAGATGATTCTAGAAATAATCTATTTTCAGTCCATAGTACTCCAAAATTTTCAATTCCATTCTTATTACCCAAATACCTGATAAATTCTTTAACCATTAAATGTTTTAATTCTCTGTATTATAGACTTTCAGAAAATGATAAAAAGGGCAGACAAATCCATTATGATGATTTTTTCTTTCCTTTGGATAAAATTAAGAATTGGAATCGAATATATGGCAATGCTGGATTTCTACAGTATCAATTTGTTCTTCCAAAATCATCGAGCCTTGCGGGGCTTAAATCTATTTTAAGCCATATTTCAAATTCTGGACAGGGATCACCATTAGCAGTATTAAAATTATTTGGCAGACAAAATAAAAATTATTTATCGTTTCCTATGAAAGGATATACTTTAGCATTAGACTTCAAGAACACACCAAAAGTTCATCAACTTCTAATTGAATTAGACTCAATTGTAAATGATTATAATGGTCGAATTTATTTAGCGAAAGACTCACGAATTAAAAGACAATCCTTTATAGACGGATATCAGACATTTCAAATTTTTAAAAATAAAATTAAACATCAAAAAAACATTTCATCCTTTCAATCAAAGAGATTGTTCAAATGACTAATACAGTAATAATAATTGGAGCAAAAAGTGACATTGCTAAAGCGGCTGCAATACAATTTGCAAAGAATGATTTTGATCTACTTTTAGTGGGACGCGACGTAACCAGTGAATTAAATCAATTTGGACAATCAATTACTGAAGAATATGGTCAAGAAGTAATTCTGCAAAACCTTGATATTATTGATAAACAAGCTACTAATTTATTTTTAAACGGAGTTAAAATAATTCCTAATGGAGTAGTTAGTTTTGTTGGATTATTGGGAGAACATCAAAAAGCTATAAATGATCCAGGTTATGCAGAAACTATTTTTAAATCAAATTTTAATGCAATAGTGCCTATAATTAATTTTTTTGCAAAACAATTTGAAAATCAATCAAGTGGGTTTATCATTGGTGTCTCTTCTGTCTCAAGTGTTAGGGGACGAAAAAGCAATTATTATTACGGTGCTGCCAAGGCGGGCTTTACAACTTATTTGTCAGGTTTAAGAAACCATCTCTATGAAAAAAATGTTCAAGTCATTACAGTTTTACCGGGTTATGTTGATACTAAAATGACAAAACGGATGGATTTGCCAAAATGGTTAACTGTATCGCCAGAATTTGTTGGTAGAAAAATTTTTAATGCTTATAGAAACAAAAAAGATATTATTTATGTTCCAGGTATATGGAAAATAATCATGGGAATTATTTCATTTATTCCAGAACGAATATTTAAAAGATTAAATTTGTAATGTATGTGAATTATTTTACTTTAATCGGCTTTTTTATTTTAGGGCTTTTTGTCCAACAAATTACATTTCAAGATTTGCCTGACTATCCCGCCCACATTGATGAACCCTCAGTTGTTGAAACGGCGCACAACATTTACAAAGGTGAATTCAACCCAGGCTTTTTTCGCTACCCCTCAGGGCATATGAATCTATTGGCGTTTATTTTTAAAATTTGCTCATCATTTTCCAAAAAAATAACAATTGAAAATGCGTACAAAATTTCATGGTATGTTTCCAATATAATTATGGCCTGCATTCCTGTTATGGTTTTTATTATCTGCTATCTTATGGGTAAGTATACTTTTGGTTTATTAGCAGGTTTCTTAACAACTTTTTCTGAAATCTTGATTCAACATTCCCAATATGCTATTGTTGATGTTGCATTATCGTTTTTTTGTCTTCTATTTTTCACTATTTCAATTTTTTGGTTGATAAAATCTGAAATCTCATATAATAAAATAGTGATACTATCTTTTCTTATTGGAATTGCTGTCTCGATGAAATACACAGGTGCTATTCTTATGGTTTCTTTGTTTTTTATTATTTACAAGTTCATAGAACGTGAATCTTACCATGCTGGAGCAAAAAATTTTCAACTTACTTCCACGGGAATTTTAGGAGTTGGATTCTTTTTATTTCCTCTTTTTTACTTATTAAATAAGGAATTCATTCTTCAGGGATTAACTGGGTTAACAACGGATGGAATAATTGAGATTGAGTACCATAATTTGGTAAATAAATTAATAATTATTTTCTTAGGTTCAGGTTTAGGTTTAATGCTATCGACTTATCTAATTCAAATTGAAAAAGTAAGTGGGATTGGTAAAATTATTTCTCCTCTTTATTTGAAGTCTTTAATGATGGTTTTTATTGGATTCTTTCTGTTTTCGCCCTACACATTTTTAGAATTAAAAAAATCATTTGTTGATTTTATGTATGAATATCGTCATATGAAGATAGGTTCTGCTGCACAGTATCACCACCACTCCGAGCAGTATAATTCATTAGTTCAAAATATTGATAAAACTTATCCAATAAGGTTTTATTTAGAATTATTTTTTGCAAATTTCGGAAAAGTTGGTATGGTAATGGCCGCTATCGGGATATATGAAATATTAAACGAAAGAAAAATTATTGGAATGACAGTTTTAACCTTTTTATTCCTAATGATATTAACTATTTCAGGTTGGCAGAATGTTGCCGTAAGGTATACTTTATCTATTCTTCCAATAATTTTTATCCTAATTCCATTCGGAATTCATTGGCTTAGTACCTTTTTAGAAAAAAAAGCTATACCGTACAATTATTCATTTATATTTCTGGCATTCCTTACATCCTTTGAACCAATTATAAAATGGGTTAATTCGATCGGTTAAAAAGAAAAATGCAAAAACAAAATTCTATATTGATTTGGCCATCGTCATTTTATCCAGTAATCGGTGGTGTACAAACTGCAGCAATAGAGATTGGACAATTTTTACAAATTAACAATTGGGACGTTACATTCATTACAAATCATTACCCAAGAGAGTTAAAGCAAGATGAATCATTAAAAAATATGAAAATCTATCGATTTATTTTTTTACATAGCCCTTTGAATTATATAAAGTCTTATAGACTTGACTTATTTGCTGCTTGGATGTTTTACAAACCAATTGTATTCATTAAACTTTTTTTTCTATTTATTAAAATACGACCAAAACTCGTACATATTCATTTCCCAGATAATCAAGTGATAGAAGCCTTATTATTAAAAAAATTGTTTAATTTTAAATTGATTGTTTCATTTCATGGCAATGATATTGAAAAACTAAAATCAATCTCAATAAAATCATTTAGATTCTTAATAATAGAGCAATTATTGCTTGAATCTGTGATAATAACAGGGTGCTCAAATTATATAACCAAGCAGGTAGAAAATATTTTCCCCAAAGTTAATTTGGAAAAATTAATGACTTTGCATAATGGTGTTGGAAAAGAGTTTGAGAATCCCTCACTGCAAAAAGAAAAAGACGGTTGTTTTTTTACAGCAGCACGGAATGATCCCGTAAAAGGAATTAACTTGGTTTTTTCCTTGGCAGAAACGTTCAAAGAGAAATCAATAAAAATTGCGGGAAAGGGTTTTGAAAAAGTTGGAGATAAATCAAATATAATTGTTTTAGGGCCAATAGATTCATCGGAGATTATGAAAAACATGAGCCAGTGTTCTATTGTAATCGTTCCTTCAACAAGTGAAGCATTTGGAATAGTTGTAGCTGAGGCATTGTGTTGTGGTAGCCCGGTTGTAGCAACAAACGTTGGTGGAATTCCTGAAGTAATGAAATTAGCCCAATCGGATTTAACTCAAAATGAAATATCTATCTTTAATGTATGGGTTAAATTGGTTGAGCCAACAGATAAATCATTAAATGAAGGTATCAACAATATTTTGAAAAACACTAATTCAATACAAGATTATCTTGAAATTATACCAAAAATTCAAAAACAGTTCTTTTGGGATACTCGATTGAAAAAATATTTCAACTATATATCAGCTATTTCTTAATGATAACAATATTTAAGGTACTAGCATATATATTTTATTTTACTTATGGTTATGAAGGAATCAATGTTCTTATCAGGTTAGCACCTTCAAAGGTAATTATTGAAGTTTTAAAGCAATTTGGAGCAAAAGTCGGAAAAAATGTTAGAATTCAAGCCCCCTTTATTATACATAATGCTGATCAGTTAAAACCAATTTATCAAAATCTAGTAATTGGTGATGATTGTTATATTGGAAGAGACTGTATAATGGATTTAATGGGTAAAATAGAGATTGGATCAAAATCTACATTGTCTCATCGTGTTGTATTAAACACTCATACCGATGTAGGAAGTAGCCCTCTAAAGAATGAAGAATTAAAAAATTCGCACGGCAATATTTCGATAGAAGAGGGTGCTTATATTGGTACAGGTGTAACAATACTAGAAGATGTGGTGATTGGAAGAAATACAATTATTGGAGCATCTTCGTTAATTAATAAATCAATCCCGGCTAATAAAAAGGCTTATGGTATACCGTGTAAGGTCCAGAAAAATAAATGATTATTAAGATAATAGTCATCATTTTTATCCTAATTGCAATTTATAATATTCTTATAGATGAAAATGGAATAGAAAATTCTATGGCTTGGATTGTTTTAGCATTTGTATTTGGTTACAGAACAATTGAACCCGTTAATGGTTTTAAATTGCATCCCATTGAAATAATAACTTATGCTGCCTGTTTTAGAATATTATTATTTAATCGTATTAGAATTTATAAAATGCCTCTCACAATTTCCTTAATGAGCACTTTATTTGTACTTTATTTCATATTGGATGTTCTTTCTCGATTTAACCCCATGGTCTTATTGGAATTCAAAAATAGTATTTTAATGGTTGG
>CEQU01010720.1_pt1 | contig 14174 bp, 12 predicted proteins | sample 531031 | NCBI WGS metagenome assembly CEQU01 (sample SAMEA2621216, study PRJEB7988) | marine metagenome | isolation source: saline water (ENVO:00002010), including
TCCTTCATGGTCTTTTTCGGTGATTTCATTTCGCGGGAAGTCTTATTTTCCCTTCTCGCGATTGCAATAAAGTATGCCATTGGGCTTTAACAAGAACAAGTGGGTGAGTCACCCCGGTGCCATCTCAGATTGGACTTTTCAAAATCCTAACAAAGCGTGTATCCTATCCACCGCAACGGGCAAGTCTGATTCCGGAACCGACACTTGTTGCACGTGGCATCTCAATTCAGGGAAGAATTGAGTCCGCCACTTTTACTCTTCACATTTACTTATCAAACGTTGTGAGCTTAGGAGCGAGCAAGGCAATGTTGGAAATCGTCCCCGGTTGGCACATGGAAGTGGACTCGGACGCTGAATGGACATTCATCCGTCTGCATCCGCCGATGTCGGAGAACCTCAAGGGTCGCGAATTAGCAGACGGTCTTTGGCGCACACTGCGCGAGCGTTTCTGCGTTCACTTGATCCTCGAGCTCGAAGAACTGGAATATGTAACGAGCCAATTCCTGCGGCAATTGCTATTGTTACAGGATCAATTGCGCGAAGAAGGTGGTCTGCTGTTATTGGCCGGTATGGCACCGGATGCCTATGAAAGCGTGACCCTTGCCAGCTTGGATGAGCGATTTCCCTATTATGCTGACCGCAGTGACGCAATATCCGGATATCGTCCGAATAAGCCACGCTAGCCAAGCATTTCAGATAAGGTCTCTCGAGCCGTCACAAGTGCTTCGGCAAGCTTAGTAGCGTCTTTACCGCCTGCCTGAGCCATATCCGGCTTTCCGCCACCACCACCACCGAGTACTTGAGCAACATCGCGCACCCAGTTACCTGCATGTACGCCCGCTTCCACTAGATCTCGACTGGCGCCAGCGACAACGAGAACTTTTCCATCGCCTTGCGGGGCAGCGAACAAGATAGCAACCGGTTGTGTTTTCTTGCGGATTTGATCGATCAGTTGCCGCATGAGATTCGGAGTAGCACCAGTTGCTTCCACAATGACCACCTTTGCCTCACCGATCATCTCTGCATCTGCTATCAGTGTATCGGCATCCAACTCACCCGCTTCGGCTAACTGAGCAACTTGTTGCTGGACCTTCTCGCGTTCCACGAGCATTGCGTCAATTCGCTCTGGAACATCGAGCAGCGAAATATTGAGTGCTCGGGCAGCAGCCTTGAGTGTAGCCCGTCTGGCCAAGTAGTCTCCTGATTCACCGTTGTTATCAATTCTGCCGCTGTATGCATCTGTTGTACCGGCTCCACCTAGCTGCTTCTTTAGATCTCGGATTTCTGCAGTCAGTTGCTCAATACTCTCGGTCAATTGCGTCTCTGACACGCCGAGCTTTTGTGCAGCGGTGGCAGCAGCTTCATCAATATCAGCGCGATATTTTGCAGCACGTGGACCGGTTAATGCAACCACGCGACGTGTTCCTGCGGCCACACCCTCTTCAGATGTAATTTCGAGTTGTTCTACTTCGGCCGTATTGGACAGATGCGTACCACCACAAAGTTCGCGACTGAATTCCCCCATGGACACCATCCGTACCGGATCCGGGTACTTTTCGCCAAACAGCATCATGGCACCTGCTTCACGCGCCTCTGCTAGTGGCAACACAGTCCATTCGATGGCATCTGCATCGGAAATCCGGGAATTCACATCCTGCTCGATACTAAGCAGACTCTCATCATTTACTGGTTCGAGATTCGTAAAGTCAAATCGTAGCCAGTCTTCGTCAACCTTGGATCCCTGCTGTTGTGCGTGAGAACCCAATTCACTTTGAAGTGCGTGATGGAGGATATGTGTAGCCGAGTGTGCACGGCGAATACCGTTGCGACGTGACTGGTCTACCGATGCTGTAAGCGTTTCGCCTGAAGCCAGCGTCCCGGAAATCAACTTGCCGTGGTGAAGGAATAACTCACCATCTTTCTGGGTATCAGTGATTTCGACCTCCACGGATTCGCTATGCAATCTACCGCAGTCTCCGACCTGACCACCGGACTCACCGTAAAATGGTGTTTGATCTAATACAACGACGACCTGCTGGGCTGCTGTTTCTGTGGATTCCACTAACTGATCATCTTCAGCATCATCTCCTATGGTGATGACGCCTTTGATGGTCGCAACTGCATCGGTTACTTCATAACCAAGGAAGTCGGTTGACTGCACGGATCGTTTCAAGGCTTCGATGGGGCCCGTCTTAAATAACTGGAATTGATTCTTTCCTGAATCAATTCCGTGCTGGTCCATTGCATTTTGGAATCCGTCCCAGTCGAACGTGAAATTACGCTCAGCGGCCATGGCCTCAATGAGTTCGGGAGGAAGCCCGTTCGTTTGATAAAGATCAGCAGCCGCAGCACCGTCGACAAACTGCTGTCCACTGGAATCCATCGATTCAAACATCTGATCGATACGAATAAGGCCATCGCCAATGTTGCCAAGAAAAGATTCCTCTTCTTGTTTGATGACACTTGCCACCCGGTCGACACTTCCGCTTATTTCCGGATACGCAGTTTGCATCTGGTCCACAACAGGTTGCACCAACTGATAGAGAAAAGGATCCCTTAAATTCATTTGGTGCCCGTCGAGGACGGCCCGCCGAAGGAGTCGCCGTATGACATATTTTTCCTTGTTCGGTCCGGGATACACGTTTTCATGTACTGCAAATACACAAGCACGGACGTGATCCGCGATTCGGCGTAATCGCCTTCCTTCATCGCTGTTTGGATCATACTTTACACCGCACACTTCGCCCGCCGCTTCCACGATGGGCCTGAGTAAGTCGATATGGTAGTTGGTGTCTTGTCCCTGCATCACCGATGCGATTCGTTCAAGTCCCATTCCTGTATCGATGTTTTTACTTGGAAGTGGACGGAGGTTATCCGGTGGGTCACCAACGCGATTAAATTGTGTAAACACTAAGTTCCAGATCTCGACTTCTTCTCCCTTGGGATCGAGATAAAAGATTTCGCTGCAGGGACCACAAACGCCATCCGGTCCGCCACTCGGTGCACCTGCCGGCCAGAAATTGTCATCCTCGCCCATCCGTGTAATCTTGCTAGGTGCTAAGCCGACTTTGTTCTCCCAGATTCCAGCGGCCTCATCATCATCTAGGTATACCGTGACAGTGAGACGATCCTGGTCGAGCCCAAGCCATTGTTTTGCAGTAAGAAACTCCCATGCCCACTGAATAGCATCTTCCTTGAAATAATCGCCAAAAGAGAAGTTTCCGAGCATTTCAAAAAACGTATGGTGATACGCCGTACGGCCAACGTTATCAATGTCGCCGGTCCGCAAACACTTTTGACTCGTCGTTGCCCGTGTAAAATCTAGCTTCACTTTTCCAAGAAAATGGTCTTTGAACTGGTTCATGCCGGCTGGAGTAAAGAGTACCGACGGATCCCATGTCGGAACGAGCACATCGCTATCGCAACGTGTGTGACCTTTGGATTCGAAAAATGCCAGGTACTTTTCACGGATCTCATTTGTATTCATGTCGGCTTCGTCAAACAGGAATCATCGTTGGTTTTCGTCGTTAAGCTTCCATCATATAACAGCTTCGCAATTACGGGCAGTACGACATTTCAGCAAGCCATATAGATGGAAGGGTTAGACGGAATGAACAGTTTGGTTGACGAAGTGCTCACCAGATGCGGCAGTGGAAGTCTGCCAAATCCCTTATCAAAACTTTTCTCACTTTTTTTGGTATTTCCATTTCGCAGTGACCAAACGTGTCAAACCCCTTATCGATAATCCCAACATCAAAGAGAAAAACTCTTGTCAAGAAACGAAAACGCCGATATAGTGTTCAGATGTTCAGTAATGTTGATTTGTACAGATAACCTGAAAATAGTGGTCAACGCCACATCACAAACAACACTTCTGTCACACCAGGCGGTAAAAACTGACAACTTGAGTTGAAAGAATTGGGTCATTTTCACATAAAGGAAGGCAGACATGGCCATAGCGAAGGAAGCTAAAGCACCAACCACGGACAAGGTAACTGGAAAAAAGATGTCAAAAAAGACAACCGCCAAGAGCAAAAAGAGTTCAAAAGCTGACACAACCCCGGCATTCCTGAAGGAAAACGAAACGCTCAACAATACGCTTCAGCAAATTGAAAAGCAATTTGGGGATGGAGCCATCATGCCGCTTGGCGCCGGCAAGAGGCTTGAAATCGACTGTATTCCAACAGGAAGTCTTTCACTGGATGTCGCACTTGGGGGACGAGGTATTCCACGCGGGCGTGTCATCGAAGTTTTCGGCCCCGAATCCAGCGGTAAAACGACACTAGCACTACATGTTGCTGCAGAAGCACAAAAAGATAATGGAATTGCTGCCATCATTGATGCTGAACATGCCTTTGATCCCAGTTGGGGCAAAAAGCTCGGTGTAAACCTGGAAACCCTATTGGTCAGCCAGCCCAACAGCGGTGAAGAAGCAATGCAGATTTGCGAAATGCTCGTTAAATCCAATGCGGTCGATGTCATCATTATCGACTCGGTTGCAGCGTTGATCCCGAAAAAAGAACTTGATGGTGAAATCGGTGATTCACACGTCGGCCTGCAGGCTCGGCTCATGAGTCAGTCCATGCGAAAACTGACCGGTGCCATTGCCAAAAGCAAGTCTGCTGTAATCTTCATCAATCAAATCCGAGAGAAAATTGGCGTAATGTTCGGTAGCCCGGAAACAACGCCTGGCGGTCGCGCGTTGAAGTTCTATAGCTCGTGCCGGATCGATGTCCGAAGAATTGGTCAACTCAAGGATGGTGACCAGGTTGTCGGGCAACGCGTCCGTACGAAAATCGTTAAGAATAAAGTCGCACCGCCATTTCGTATTGCTGAATTCGATATGATGCACACCAACGGTATCAGCTACGAAGGTGACTTGCTCGACCTTGGTATTAAACACTCTGTGGTCTCGCGAAGTGGATCATGGTTTAAGCTCGACGATACTTATCTCGGACAAGGGAAAGAAAAAGCTCGTAACTTCCTGATAGAAAATCCTGACGTCACGCAGGATATTCACGATAGAATCATGAGTGTAGCCGGTTTTGGCACTGATGATGACGATGATGTGGAAGTTCCCCTTGCCGAAGATGAAAATGAACCAAACAGTTGATCAAGCATCGCGTGAATGGGTCCAACTAGACAATTTTGGTGGTAGTGAGTTGCACGATCGGTCCACACCTGGATCGATCGTGCTTCTTTTTTGCACTCTGATCACATTCACTCTGCCACTCACTACACCAATTGATTCGACAGTCATCGCTCAATCCCCTTCCTCATCCACCGCCCTAGACGAATTATCCGCTTCACTAAAGGAAGTTACTGATCAGTCGAGGCATTCCATTGTCACCATCGCGCGATCCGTCACCCCCTCTAACTCAGCCGTAGTTCTTCCAAGTGATTCCCAATTCAATCCCAGCGAATTTACTACCGGTATCGTCATCTCAAATACTGGCCATATCCTCACCGCGTATCATACGCTTGGCCAGCCAGATAAGAATTCCTATTTCATCTTCGGACAACCCAAGACGGCTGAAAATGCGTCCTGGATAGGTGAAGCATCGATTCACGCGGCGGATCCTTGGATGGATCTGGCTGTCTTGAAAATCGATGGTGTAGATTTAGTCAAAACTAATGTATCCAAAATGGATGATCAGGATTTACCAAGCATTGCGTATATGTTGCAAGCTTCAGCATCTTATACAACAAATCATCAATTCGCTTCTCAGATCATCGTACTCAATGAATCCCGCAACATTGTTAATAAAGCGGATCCACCAAATGAGACGAAGATCGCAAACCGATATGAACATGGTGGCTTGCTAGTAGCCGTTCCGGCAGCACGACCGGCATCAGGAAATGTCGTACTCGACAAGAATGGAAGTTTGCTGGGAATTAGTACGCTTAGAATTCCCACTTCCGCATTTATTCCGGGAGCAGCATGTATCATGCCCACCGATACGACGTTCGTAACTGCACTTGAATCACTCATTGCTGGTATGCCTACTAATCCGCCGTTACTGGGAATCTCATTCGAGAACATCAAATCAACCACAAACGCAGACACAGAACTTGGTGTATTAGTAAATCGTGTTGGTACGGCGACTCCAGCACTATTCTCGGGACTTAAACCAAGTGATCGAGTCATAGCCATCAACTCTATCAACGTGGAGTCCAATGCTCATGCACAAGAGCTCATTGCCAGGTCATTTGCCGGTGACAAGACTTCCATTTCAGTGGTGAGACAGGGTAATGCAACGATCATGCTATTTAACCTAACCCTCGCCAAACGCTTTAATCAGCACGTACAACCGCCAATTGCGTCTGTTGATCCTTACCGATTTGAAGGAATCACTGTCGAATTCGTAACTGCCTCCTCACCGGCTGATTTTCGTCGGTATGCAGCGGACATACCACAATCAGGTGCCGTATTAACAGACGCCGTGGAGTTAGATTCACCAGCATGGAACGCTGGTATCCGAGCCGGCATGCTAATTGCAACCGTTAACAACAAACCGTGCACATCACCGTTTGAATTTCGTCAAATAACGGAGTCTCTTTCAGATACACCAGCCGATTTGGATGTCATCCAGTCAGGTAAACGATTGACCATTTCAATCCAGCGATAATCCGATATTATCCTAGCGGACTGCGCCCAACTACTTCGTAGCGCGGCCCATCCGGCCCCAGAAAACTGCTGTACACTACGATCTCCTCAGCCAGAAACTCTACAGATGGTTCCTCCGCATATTTGTCCATCACGACCCTAACCTGGTCCGCATCCAATTCACGACTACGCACACGAGCAAGGGTCACATGTGGGTGATATTTTTTGGTTTCACCTGGGTAACCGAGATTGGAAAGTCCTTGATCGATCAGGTCATGCAAAGCACCAAGCTGCTCACTACCTTCTGTCGTACCCCACCAAATAACACGAAGCCGTTCACGGTCTGGAAATGCGCCCGTTCCTGAAGCAACCACAGAGAACTTCGGTGTCATTAAAGCTGCCTGAGTTACAACCCTGCACACATTGACCGTTTCTTCTATCTGGATTTCACCCAGAAACTTCAGCGTGATGTGAAGGTTTTCGCGATGAACTGTACGCACGGCATCACCACATTGTGCCAAGTCGCCCATAATCGATTCAGCAGCATCTCTTGCCGAGCTTGACAAGTTGATTGCAATAAAAGTCCGAACGGGTTTCATTTTATTTACGGATCTCTCTTCTAAAATCGAAAGATGTTCGAATGCCAGTGTCGCCAATGCAACTAGGTGAAGTTCACGGCAGATTTAAATCGTTCAAACCGAATATCAAGGTCCGACTTTTCAATTTCGCGCATTTTATCAAGGCTAAAGTCTTCAACGTTGTAACTCGCCACAAGGGTTCCATACACGAGTGCTCTTCTAATGGATGCAGCAGAGGTGTCATCGACACTTGCAAGATATCCCATCATTCCCCCGGCAAAACTGTCACCAGCACCGGTAGGATCTTTCACAGCCTCGGTCGGATATGCGGGTAATACAAACATATCATCGGCTGAAACATACAATGCTCCGTGCTCACCTTTCTTTAGCACAACAAATGACACGCCCAGATCCAATACTGCTTTCGCAGCTGAAATCAGATTTTCATGCCCGGTAAGCAACTTCGCTTCGCTGTCGTTCAAGACAAGGCCATCGATGCGCTTAAGCAACTCGAGGAGCGAGTCACGGTGCTCGTTGATCCATAAGTCCATCGTATCGGCGACTACTAGCTTTGGTGATTCAACCTGATCTAGCACTCTCATTTGAATCGCCGGCATACCATTAGCTAAAAACACGTATGGCGTCGACTTGTATGACTCCGGCAGCACTGGATCAAAAGTGCCAAACACGTTGAGATTCACATCCAGAGTCTCACGGTCGTTCATATTAGGAAGGTATTTTCCCGTCCAGTTAAAGGTCTTTTCACTATCTACTTTTACAAGACCGGTCGTGTCGACGTTACGATCTTCAAGCAACTGGGTATGCGCATCTGGCCAGTCACCTCCTACGACGCCGACAAGATTGACCTTTGTGAAATAACTCGCGGCATATGAAAAATAGGTTGCACTGCCACCGATCACATTGTCCCTGCGCTCCGTGGGCGTTTCCACGCTATCAAACGCAATAGATCCAACCACCAATAACGACATGATTTTCCTTCAGCAATGGAGATTTCTAATAAGCAACCCGCATTATACAATGGTGCCGAATACTGGATAGAACCTCCTCGAAAAGCGATTGATCACACACATAAACTGGGATACGACACATGAGGCACCAACGCACAGCTTTGCTTTGCCTATTCATATTTACGGCAACATACGTTCAAGCCGGCGAGTGGAATCAATGGCTCGGACCGAATCGTAACGGCATAGCAATCGACAGCCCGGCACTCATTGAAAGCTTACCGGAACGTGGCATCAAACCAAACTGGATTGCCAATGAAAACACGATTCCGGGAATCTCATCCTCCGGTTGGGCTAGCCCGATCGTGACGGAAGATTATGTCTTGTTATTCACACACAAAAAGACAAAGACCATCGATGGGAAATTGCCCCCGGTTAAATTCCCGTACCTCCCGCCCGAGAAACGTACGGGGATGACGGATGAGGAATACAAGCAATATGAAGTAAACCGGCGTGACGAGCAGCAGCGGCGGGCGAAATCCTATCGCTACGATGAATTCTTGTATTGCCTCCATCGTAAAAGCGGAAAACTAGTTTGGTCCAATGAACACTCAAGCGTGTATACCCGTTTTGCTCAATCTGCATCTCCGACCGTCAACAACGGGCGAGTGTTCCTGCAGAGTGCTGGCCGACTTGCACGTTGCGTAGACCTTAACACCGGTAAGGAGATTTGGAGTACTCAGATCCCGGGAGAATTCCGTGATGAATATCTCCAATCTTCCTTTCTCGTTGTCAGAAATATCGCAATTACCCTCAGTCGGGGACTCATTGCTTTTGATGCTGATAACGGTGACATCCTGTGGCAAATCGAGAACGAAGATGGAAAGGTAAGTCATTGCAGTCCAGCTATTTGGGACAGTCCCGATGGTCCGGTTGTGATCTGTAATATTGGAGGCGGAGATACCAAAGCTGTACTGGCATCCACAGGGGAGAACGTCTGGGAATTGAATGTCGGGGCCAATCACTCGTCTCCGTTAGTATTTGAAGACAAGCTCATTCTCTACAGCAGCAGCAGAAAAAATGGCTTGCTCTGTTTTGAATTAAATAACCAGGCACCGAAACAGCTTTGGCAATACCGTGGTGTCGCTGATTCTGGTAGTACTCCGGTGATCTCCAATGGCCTGGTATTTGCTCAAGGAGAGCGACGATTGGCATGTGTCGATTTATCAGACGGTCGCGAACAGTGGATGACAATGCTAGATATGAATCGTCCACGATACTCATCACTTATTTCAGCAGATAATCAAGTGTTCTACGGATTCGATGGGGTATTAGCGTTCAAGGCGTCGAAAAAAGAATTCACTCCTACCATGAGAGCCAAGATTGACCGTGATGGTTTATTGGCGGATGAAGAGGTATTTCGTGAAAAACTAGGTATCAACAAGCTGGAAAGAACGGCCGAAGGTCAAATTGAAGCGGAAAAACTGTGGAACAGACAGTTTTCAAACGGGCCATTGGTTTGCACGACTCCCGCCATTGCAGACGGCGTATTGTTTATACGTCTCAAGCACGGTATTGCTTGCTATGATCTCTCATCGCGGTCGCAATAACCTCAGAATAGAAAAATCGCAAAGGTGCAATTAAGCGTCAGGAGCAATACACTCTCAAATTAGAATTGATTGGGATACTAGGCCGCCTGACCGCGACGCATTCGGCTAAGGCGCTTTCTCAGTTTCTTGCGTTGATTCTTGGACATGCGTGGCCAATCGTACTGAGCTAACAACATTTCCTCTTCCTCATTTTGAGGAACGGGAGGCATCGCACCGCCGTGAGTAAATGAGGAGTTTGGCATTCTGACAACGGATGATTTGGGGCTGTTTGGCTCTTCTTCAGCTGCCTCTTCCGAATCGGTGCTGGATATACTTTTACCGTCCGGTCCAAGGATCACCGAAGGACGGCTCTCTGAATCTGACTCAACCTCACTCACCGTATCGTGCTCATCAATAGACTGTGTTGCAGCGGTTTCCTCAGTTTCATTTTCATCCGACTTATGTTGTTCAGCTGCAATTCTCTCAAGTTCTTTTTGTTCACGCTCAAGTTGGGCAAGAAGTTCAACTTCTTCTTCATCCCAACCCGCATCTTTGAATTGAGAGATTATATCTGAACCTTCTTCAACTACCGATCCTTCGAACGTTTCTTGTTCGTAGGAATCCTCATCTTCATATCCAGCATACGAGTATTCGTTGCTTTCCTCTTCATCGTATTCTGTCTCGTAGTACTCATCTTCGTCTGCCACGGCATCAACGTACTCTTCTTCATCATTAGATTCGTACGCTGCGATATCTTCTTTTAGTTCTTCCTCTATATCCTCTTCGTGATCTTCTTCGGAAACTTCAACAACGTATTCTGATTCCTCATCAGCAGGTGATTCCGTTGAAACATCATCGTCTTGCTCATGCTCATCTTCAGCCTGCATGTCGCCGGTTTCAGCTACATGTTCAGATGATTGGGTGTCGTCCACATTGATAGGTTGAATCCGTCGCGTCGTACGTCGAACTTCATTTTGTTTCATCTCTGGAGCATAGACTTGCGCGTCGAGATAGATGCGCCGTGCGAAGAACCAGGTGGCCATGACATACGCCAGCAAACCAGAGTGGATCAGAAGTGCTTTTGCAGCCAAGTTTGCTTGTGGCCACAGGCCCATGGTAATCACGGCTGCAGCGATGAGTGCCGTCAGCCCGCACGCCGACGTGAGACAAATAAGTGGACGGTATCGTGTTTCAATGAGCACACGAATCATCTGGTACCCACAAATCAAGGATAATACAGCTACCCACCAGGCTGATGCATTACTCCAAACACCATCAATTTCCATCGGCTCAATGACCATAGAGATCATGCGATGAGCTCCCGTTGCGGCATCAATACTAAGCAGGATCGCGACAATACCTATCCACAACCAGCAACGATAATTTCCTCGGTAATCATCCATACGATGACGTCGCAGTAAGTAAAGTTGAACGGATGCTGCAGCGATAAGGAGCAGTAAAAAGGACATAAACCAGGCAGAGATGCTGCCTGGTGCTAGTAATTCAAATAATCCTGCAGGAGCCAGTTCAGCGTTTTCTGCCCAGCGATATCCACGGTGAATTCCGTAGACGGAAATTATTCCAAGCAGAAGGATCGATAAATATGCCCAAAGACTACGCGGGATGAGATCGGTAAGACGGGGTTGATTCCGTCTAAGTGCTTTCTCATGATATCGGCCTACAACGCTCGGATGAGGCGCACCAACAGTCTCACCACTGGTGGTATCTGACTTTCGACTACGTTTTTTCATCAAGTTCTCGATCAATCCGATGATCTTTGAATGGCTAGTCCCTGCACGGTCAAGAAAATGTACAAGGGTTCACGTGGCGCGTACCGGTACGTGGATACCGCCACCTATCAATTGAATCGGATTTTCAGATACGCGGACTTAACGCTTCATTTGTAAATACGAGCATTACGCAGCAATTGTAAGGCTTGATTTGATGGAGTATGCTCAACAAATACAACACACCGGTCATATGCATGTACTGGAGTGTGTTGAAATGGATCAGAGACCTTTTAGATATTTACTTTGAATTAGGATTAGAAAATGGCTTACGAACTTCCAGAACTCTCATACGCATATGATGCACTTGAGCCAAACATCGACGCACGTACGATGGAAATCCACCATAGCAAGCACCACGCTGGCTACGTAGCAAAAGTTAATGCTGCAATCGAGGGAACAGAACTTGGGTCGAAATCGGTAGAAGATTTGGTTTCAGACTTAGAATCGGTACCTGAGAACATCCGCGGTGCCGTACAAAATAACGGCGGTGGTCATGCAAATCACTCTCTGTTCTGGTCCGTATTATCGGCAGACGGTGGGGGCGAACCTACTGGCGAACTTGCTGACGCGATAAACGCAGCATTCGGCAGTTTGGATGAATTCAAAACAGCATTTGCAAATGCTGCTGCGACACGATTTGGTAGTGGATGGGCATGGCTGAGTGTTGATGCCGGAAATCTCATTGTCGAAAGCACACCGAATCAAGACAGTCCACTGATGTCAGGACGTACTCCGATTCTTGGACTCGATGTTTGGGAACACGCCTATTACCTCAATTATCAAAATCGCCGACCGGATTACATTGCCGCATTTTGGAATGTGGTAAATTGGGACGAAGTCGCGAGACGGTTTGAAGCTGCAAAATAAGCGCTTTATTCGACTAATCAAGTCAGCAACCCAGACCAAACGGTCTGGGTTTTTTATTGCGCTGACCTCAAATCAACATTGACCCATCGGCGCAATAAATCTATCATTCGCCCCAATCGTTGGTACATTGTGCGCTTTTACAGGCGGCAAGATTTTGCCGTTTTTGGACACACTTACCATCGAGCAAACCAGGCGGGATACACATTGCATCCCAAAACAGAAATATGCTCAGCACACCAATGGATTGGAATGATGAGCAACACCTGACAAGGTATTCTTACTCTTTCTAAAGGACAAGGACGTCATGAATCGGTCTAAACTAGGCTGGCTACCGAGCGTGGCATTAATCGCATTTGTTAGTTTTGGTCTTACCGGATGCAAAACATCTAGTTGGGCACAGTTACCTGGTATGGGTTGGCTTTCAAGCGATGAACAACCGGAAGCATCGTACTATACAGAGAATTCCCGACCTGCAAATGATTACGCGTCGCAACAAGTCGATTATTCCGAGCGATACAACGCAAATACGGCACAGCCAACAAACCAGTACTACGGCGGCCAGCAGTTCGAATCCACTGGGAATGATAACAACAACTATCTTGGCCAAAGCCCTGGTCTAGCAACCCAAAACGGTTATGCACAACAGCAACAGGTCACTCAACAACCTCAGCAGTTTGCAAATCAAAACCAATACGGTGCACAACAGCCGCAACCCAGCCAAACAACTCAATTTCAACCGCAACAGCAAGTTGGACAAAGTGGAGTTGGACAAGCGGGAAGCGGTCAATTCCAGAGTGGGCAAGGCAGCTATGACCGTGGGTTCTACGGCAACCAACAACAAGTTGCTCAACAGGCTCAACCAAAAGAGTATAACTTCCAACCAACAAATACTACTGCGCAGGGTCAGTATGATACTGGTGAATTCCAGGCACAGGGCACGTTCCAGCCAGCACAAGGCGGAGCTGCGGCATACACTGCTCAAAACCCACAGCCAGGTGCCGGAACTCAGTACGGCGGAACCTTTCAACCTACCACGCAGACTCAGCAAGCACCGATGGAACCATATCGTCCTGGTAGCACAAGTGGAGTTAGCGGAACAACAGGTGGAAATTACTACGCACCAAGTACAGGTGGGCAATTCACCACACCATAACGACACCCGAATTGTCTAATTCGAAAAGCTAGCCTAAGAGGCATACCTGGAAGCAGGTATGCCTCTTTTTTTGCGGGTCTTTCTTGTCGTTATTACCGCTTGCTAAAACGACCATTGCGCGCCATGCTATCGTTCAGGAAAACACAACCTGTTTTCATTTGCTTATCTGCATTACCCAGCATAGGAGAGGATGTTGAAATGCCATTATTTGAGGTAGAGACAGACTCACACATAATTATCACCTGGGCTGACAATGAGGACGCTGCTCGAGATGTTGTTCAAGATGCCTATCCGCACGATGAAATGATTCGTTTAACACGCCGACCGAGAGACACGTGGGTTATCTCTAAAGGCGTACTTGGAATTGCAGGGAGTTCAGATCCTTGTAGCACCGCACGAGACTGCCTCTCGAAAGCTGCCGGTGATAAAGTCCATGCCATTCGCTTATACATGCAGGAAACTGGTTCCGATCTTGAGTCGGCAAGAAAAGTGGTCGAATCCAATATGGTCATGGGTTGGTAAAATTTCCCCTGGATGTAATTAATGCCAGCTTTTTGTTATCTGGCAAAAAAATCGTCTTGTTAGCCGAATTACGTTTTCTAATTTCAGAATTAAGGTAAAGGAC
>CEQU01096497.1_pt1 | contig 14085 bp, 14 predicted proteins | sample 531031 | NCBI WGS metagenome assembly CEQU01 (sample SAMEA2621216, study PRJEB7988) | marine metagenome | isolation source: saline water (ENVO:00002010), including
TCTGCTGAAGATAAGGCTGTTAGAGACGGGATTATAAAAGGTCCTAAAAGCATGAGAGTAACTGCTCAAAAATCTCTTCAAAAACTTACAGGTATCCAGTTTTCTTCTGGTGCTATTGCAAAACAATCACAGCTTATGGCTGGTGTTGCAGGATCTTTATTTCAAATCTTAGGTGCCTTTGTTGATATCATGTTGATGCCACTAATGCCTGTTTTTGCTAAGTTATTGACGTGGATGGGGAGTGGAATCCCAAAACTTGCAGACTTAATCAGTAGAATTACAGGATATTTTAGTGACGTTTGGAACACATCTAATGGACTTATGGAATTTTTTGGCAGAATTGTAGGGGATTTGTATGGCAAACTATATAAATTTCTTTTAGGTATGGCTTGGGAAGTTATAAAGTTTGCAATTAATCCATTAAGATGGGTAAAACTTCTTATAGACATAGCTACTTTCTTAGCTGAATTAGCAGGAAAAATTATACGTGGTATATTTGACTTCTTTTGGGGAATGTATTCTGAAATTTTTAAGGAACTATTAGAACCTATTATGCCAATGTTTAATTGGATGGGGGAGATGATAACTACTGCGTGGGATTGGCTTACTTCATTTAGTTGGATAAGTAGTATTATAGATGCTATTAAGAGGATGTTTAATTCACTGGTAGAAGGAGGGGGAATTTTAGGAAGCTTCTTTAAAGGCTTAGGCTTTGGTGGGGATTCTGGTAACGGCGACTCTACTAAAGTAGAAGTAGAGATTACAGCGGGAGCGGGAATAGACGTTGATCCTCAATCAGCTTATTCTAGTAGCCAAAAAGTTACCGTACAACAAGAAGCACGAATGTTTGACACAGGAGCTTCACTTGGCGGAGGTCCTTAATGGCAGAACAATTAGCGGTATTACTCAGAGATGGAAGCCACTCAGGAGCTACTAATAGATTTGCTTTAAAAGTAGAACAACTTAGTATAGCAATTTCTAGAACTCCTATGCAAATTCCTGTTCCATCGTTGTCTCCAGAAATATTTGATATCCGAATGTCGAGACCTACAATTACTATTTCAGGAATAGTTGATAACACCCCACAAGATGCATCTGGAAATGATGATACAAACTTTTGGGATATGGAATATATAACTATATCAGGACAAAAATATTACGTACCTTATAAAAACTTTTTTGAAGAAAAATTATTACTTTTAGATCCTAATAGCACTGACTTGCAAATTGAAGTTGGTAATGCTGCTACTCCTATATCTACGTCAGGAACAGTATCAACAGGTGGGGGCATTTACCATGTTGCCATACAACAAATGCAGTTTACAGTAGCTCCGGCTATGGAAGATAGATGGCAGTACAGTATCCAGTTAGTTTCTAAATGGAGGAGTGATATAAGCTAATGCCTTCCTCACGTGCCATAATATCATATTGGAATGGGAGTGCGTGGGTTGATATGAATATATCAGGCACCACTACTACAGCCGTTCGTGGACTTACTATAAACGATCATTTACATGCCCCACAAACAGCTCACATAAAGATTTCTAACCAATCTAGTAATCCATTTTCTAACACTGGTTCAAACTCTAAAGGTCCCTTTACAGGAGTTTTAGGAGACTTTACGCCTATAAAAATAAGAGATGGTTCTTCATACAGAGTTATTTTTTCTGGCGTTGTAACAACAACAGCAGAAGAATTTGATCAAAATCAAGGAATGATTTTAAGAGTTGAAGCCACGGATTATTTACTGGAATTAAAAGATAACACTACAAAAGGAGCATACAACTATCGCGTAGCAGTAGGAGCAAATTTATATGATTCCGTACAAAACACCGATTCTAAAGATACTGAACATGAATGGTGGAATGGTTTAGTAAGTTCTAGGGGTGGGCTTATAAAATCGTTTATAACTCAAAACTCTAAAAATATAGATCATCCGGGGGATGCAAATTCATCGGATTCAAGGTTTGTAGAATCTGTTCAAAAGTATAAACAATCTTTTGTATATAAACTTAACAGTAGGGGAGTTAAATCTGTTTTAACGCACATTCAAAACTTAGGTGCTGAAGATCCTCATAACGCAGTTTCTGCAGGACAAGAGTTTGGGTATGATTATTATTTAGATGGGAACTATCAAGAAGCCCCATCGTCAGCTGAAAAGCCTCAAGCTTATTTTAATTATTTCAAAAGAGGTACAAGACCTGCAACTCAACCAGCAACATATGGTTTAAGTATAGATTTACCATCACCAGACACAAGCAGTTCAGGGGGTTTTTCTACCACGGGTCAGCGTCACTTAATGACTTCACATGACATTACTAGACCAAAAAGTGAAATATTTACAGGGGTAGTATTAACTCATGTAGAAACTAATATAGCTCCTAATGGAGATACTATAGCTTCTTCTAAAGATTCAATGTTTGAATTAGTTGGAGTTCACACAGTTACAAATGGTTCTAGTTTTGTGTGTACTGGTAAAAATATTGGGGGAGATGTAGCGGGTACAGACAGTGCTGAATACCTAAAGGTAGCTTTAACAACGTTGACAGCAACTACTACAGGTCTTACAGAAAAAACTTTTACTGTTGCAAGCACTGCCGGAATGTATGTAGGGCAGGTATTAGAAACTACCCAAAGCAGTGGTTCGGGGGCAACAGAATTTTTAACAGTCGACTCAATTACTAGCTCTACAGAAGTAGAACTAAATAGAGGACATGACATTGCTCCTCATGATGTTACTTCAGCAACTGTAGCTTCACCACATTCATCAGGTCAAACGCTTTATGCACGGGATGTAGCAAGAATTCAATACCTCAGTGATACGGGTACAGTAGGAGCAAGTGATACAGCTTATATATTATTATCTGATATAGATAAAAACATACTTGAAAATGATCATATTTGGCAAACAGGTACGGACAGTCTAGTTTGGGTTGGTCAAACAACCACAGGTTCTAACTTTAAACTTAGAAGTAGGGTTAGAAACACTATGGGTGTTAATAGAAATTTAAATATGACTGTAGGTGCTGAATCAAGTGGGGACGCATTAAGAGAAAAAATAGTAGCTAAACTACAAAGACAAACTACAACCCAAGTAAGAGCAGATATAGGAACTTATGACTCACCGCATTTTTATATTGATAATAGTCCTAGTGGTGTATCAGGTACTAATGCTAATTTAGCTAATCCTTACGTAATGACTTTAAGTAGTAGTGTAAATCCACAATCATATGGATTGCATGCAGGCATGGTTGTAATGAAATTAGATTCTAATAGTCAGCCAACAAGTACTTATGGGTATATAAAAGAAGTAACTAGTACGACTGTAAGTTCTTATATGACAGGTAGTATATCCGCATCAGACACATTACGTTATTATGTTCCAGTTAGAGCTGGAGATATAGTAAAAGTACGAAATGATTTATCTAATCTTAATATTAACATGTTAGTAACTAAAATTAAGTACTCAGAAGACAATGGGGTTTCTAGTTCTAACTATTCATTAGTAGGGGCTGAGACAGCTAGAGAAGGTGGACACGAAAAGAAAAACTTTGCGGCAGCTATGGCGGATTCTATGTCGGAAGAAGTAAATCTTCCAATAGCATCACCATTAACACAAGATCCAAATATATCAACTGATTTAGAGTTTGCTACTAATGGGGCAGGAAAAGTAAAATGGAATGGTTCTGCAGGTTCTACAGCCTCTGGTAAATTGTATATAGGGGATAAAAAGTATGATATAGCTGCAGATTCTACAGATGATGCTACGTATGGTCTTAATGGGGATATGAACGCCGATGGTAGACTTTACTATGTTTACTATATAAAGGGAGAAAGTAATCTACGAACTATACAAGCATCAAGTTATGCTTCTACAGTAACTACTGGAGATCCTGAAGACTATAAAATTATAGCTGAATGTAAATATTCATCAGGTGAAGCTCTATTTACTATGAGAGTTCAAGTAAAAAACTTTGTTCCTAATGTTTTAGAAGGGTTCGCAACCATCTCTAATAACACAATGACTGCGGCGTTATCTAAAAAGGGCATACAACCATGGACATCTAATATTAGTTTTGAAGCTACTGGTACATCAGGGGAATATAATAAGATAAAATTTGGACAAACAGGTTCGATTGGTAGTAATGCTACCCTATCTTTTTCAGATGATGACACAGAAGCAATTGCACATAGTGCTACAGGCACTTCAAGTTTAGGCAATAGTTCTTCAGTTGCTGCCGGTAAGGTAACTTTAGCTGCTGGAACTAACTATATATATAAATCTGTAGGGGATAGTGCTTCATCAACACTGGTAATTACTAATGATTATACTGATGTGTATAAAGATGATCGTGTTTTACTGTGTATGGTAAAGGTTGCAAGCTCAGATGATGGCTCAGATTCACCATCTATGTTCCCATTTACAGGTAATGAAGCTACTATATCAGCTGGTGTAATCTCTGCGGGGGCTATTACTTCAGACACTATACAAGCTAACGCAATAACAGCAGCAAAAATAACTGCTAACGCAGTTACGGCTGACAAAATAAATGCTAATGCCGTGACAGCGGCTAAATTAGAAGCTAATTTAACTGTATCTAATACAATTAGAACCGCTTCTAGTGGAGCTAGGGTAGAAATAACAAGTAATGGAATACAAGTATTAAACGCCCCCGGTAGTATGGGGAGTGTAATAAGGTTTGATGATACAGATGGTGATAAGTTTGGACATTTACAGGCAACTACATACAATAGCCAAAATACATTAGGTGTATATGCAGCGGGAGCTTCTAATCACACGCTTTATCAAGTAGCAAACTTCGGTAAAGAAATTGGTTACTCTGCTGACGCTGAGTTTGTTGCTAATGGAAGTATAGAAATACACGATATGGGTGAGGGTGATGATCCTTCTGAACTAATATTTACTAATGGTAGTGTTCAAGGATCTTTATATATTAGCGGAAGTAACTTATATCTAAAAGATTCTAGTGGTGGGGCTCTAGGAAACTTAGGAGCTGATATTCGTTGGGGCAATGGGGACGCTGCTACGCCATCGTATTCATTTTCGTCAGATTCTGATACAGGAATGTATAGAGGTGCGTCTGACCAATTATCTTTTGCTGTCGGTGGTTCTGCGGCAATGCATATCATAGGCGGTTATATATACCCAACGAGCGGATATACATGGTCAAGTGCTAATACAGAATATATTAATAGAGAAACTGGTTTTATACGATTTTACTCAGGTGGGGCAAACCTTAGAATGAAAATAGGTTCTGTAAACATTTCAGAAGCATCGTTTTATATTTCAGATACCGTGTCATCTACAGACTTGCCGGTATCAGCCACTCTTTCGGGAGTATATTCTGGTAAGTATTGGCTAAAAGCTGTAACTTCTAGTGCCAGATATAAAAGTGATATTCAAGATTACACAAATTATATTGATTCATCAAAAATATTAGATTTAAACGTAAAAACTTATAAAGATTTAGATGGTAATAATCAAGCAGTGGGGTTAATTGCAGAAGAAGTGTCGGAAATTTTGCCGGAATTAGTAAGTTATGGACCGGATAATAGTGTTGAAGGTATAAAAGGGAACACATTAGAGTTTTTATTATTAGAAGAAATTAAAAAATTAAATAAAAGAGTTGAAAAACTAGAGGAGAATAAATAATGCCAGACATAACAGTATCATTTACAGATGCCCAATGGACTAGGATTGTAGCAGCGTCTTCATATATTAAAGCACCTAATAACGGAACTGGAAATATAGATGCAAACTACTTAGCAGATTTTTGGAAAGATCAAATTTCTGAACAGGTCAAAGCATATGAAAAAGAACAAGCGTCAATCTCAGACTTCTAAAATCATACAACATAGATACGATAATCCTCACGACACTCTTCAACAAATAGGAAATGCGTTTAAAGTATCTAGGCAGTATATATATAAAGTACTGAAACAAAACAATGTTCCTAGTTTAAGAGCCAAAAGAATGAAAGATGCTCGTCATTGTAAAATATGTGGCGAGTTAAGTACAAAATTAGTACATGATGGCTCATGCCATTTCCAATATTATAACATCAAAGTAAATTGCCATTATTGTAGAGTCCCATTCTACAGAAAACGATCTCAAATAGTACAGAAATATAATCGTGGATATGATAGAATGTATTGTAGTGGAGAATGCTATCATACTGAACGCAGATTGTATGGATATAAACGATGATTTAATAACCCAATGGGAACCTAAAATACAAAAAATGGTGTCTACTTCTTATATTGCGGGGCTTGATAAGGAAGATATAGCACAAGAACTTAGAATTTCACTTGTAAAAGCAGCTAAAGCATTTAATCCAGATAAGGGAGCAATTTTTCATACTTATCTACACACATCTTTAGTTAACACCATTAGAACTTTAATAAATAAAGCACAGCGTCAACTTAATTCTAGAAGTATTGATATGACCGATATTTATGAAACTACTCCAGCTGAAATTATTAGAGCACTTACAGATCCAAATCACTATCAAGAAGAGGTAGATATTAGTCTGTGGGTAGATTCACAGAATTTAGCAAATAAAGAAAAGTTGTTTCTTCAATTAAAATTAGAAGGTTTAACTATGGAAGAGATCACTGAGGATTTAGGTGAATCAGCATACAAAGTTAGACAAGGACTTAGAGACAAACTGCAACAAGAAAGTGATACGGACGAAGATGCCTAGAAGAATGAGAAGGTCAGGACGTTTGATTCAAAAACCTAAGAACAAAAAGGTTGATAATAAGTTTAGAGTTATTGCTCATGGACATAATGGAGATTTTTGGACTCATGGAGAATACCCTACTTTTGAAGATGCTAAACAAGAAGTTGACATGCTCCCCATTTCTAACGTAGACTATTTAGTATATTCTGATAAAAATAGGGTGCTTTACACAAAGGAGAACGATAAAGATGGCTAGTTTTGAATATATTGAGTCCGCAATTATTCTAAATTTGGACAACAAAACTAACTTACGTACATTTAAACACACCGAAAAAGACTTTGCAAGGCACGGGGGTGCTTATAATTTCGTTGTTAATCATTTTGATAAGTATGGAGAGTTTGCTTCTGAAGAAGTTTTACTAGAAAACTATCCCGAACTTGACCCCACAGCTAATTCTGTTAATTTTGAGTATGCTATTGAGCAGTTCAAAGATCAAGTATTACAACGCACTATCATAAAAACAGTTCAAGAACAGAGAGAATTGGTCAAAGACAATCCTAAGAAAGCTTTAGCTAATCTTATGGTAGGTCTAACAGACATTGAAGTGGTTTATGATGAAGATGTTTTTTCATACGATAGCGGTAAGCTTACTAGATTAGATGAGTGGAGAGAACGTACGGATAAAAGAAAGCTTGGGGATGGATTAATGGGGATTCCAACTAGCTTTCAAACTATTAATCAAACTGGTGTTGGGTGGATGCCCGGCGAGTTAATATCTGCTTTTGCACGTCCTACTATTGGTAAGACATGGTTATGTGTGCACGCAGCAGCTGTATCTGTGTTTAATAATCACAGAACTTTATTTATTTCTACAGAAATGCCTAGTACGGCTATTAGTATGAGGCTAGATGTAGTGTTAGCAAAATTGATGGGTTATAATCTTTCCCACAGATCATTAAGATATGGGGATCCGATAGACGAGGAAGAGTATACTAAGTTTTTAGAAGAATCAAATGCAGGTTCTTTATTAGTATGTGACCATATTTCAGGTCAAATGGGTATATCTATGAATGCAATTGCAGGGTTAGTAAGGAAACATAGCCCTGAGTTCGTAGTAATTGATGGTGTTTATTTGGTGGGCACCAGCGATCCTAAGAAAGCTGCATGGGAGCAATCCCACCAGTTATTTTATGGGCTAAAAAATTTAGCTACATCGACAAACACACCAATTTTTGTCACTACCCAAGCTACACGAGATGCAGCAACGGACATGTTTACTCCTCCGAAAGCAAATCAAGTAGCCTTTGGAGATGCTTTGATAAGAGCAGCTGACGTAGCCTTAGCCATGTGTGGTATCGAACAAGATGATCAGAAGAGACTGGTTCAATTTCAGAAATATAGAGATGGTGAATTAGCTAAAGACACAACGGTTATGCAATGGGCAGTAGACAATGGTAATATAGAAGAAGTTCCTGACTATAGATGGGACGAATACTAAGCTAGGAGGCTTATAATGGGAATATTTGATTGGTTTAATTCAACTGACGATAATTCTGATAACAACATAATCGTAAAATCTACTCGAAGTAAGGGAGATGGGCGACCAATGATTGACATTACTGTAGGTGATATTAGAAAAGGAATTGCCACAGACGAGAATGGTTATCGAAACGAAGTAGTTTTATTTCTAAGAAAAAACAAAAGGGATAGATAGTGGTAGATTGGTACTCTATACTTATAAAATATGGAGTTGCCATACCAAACGAAGAGCAAATAATTATTCATTGCCCTTTTCATGAAGACAGACGAGAGTCTTGTTCTATAAACCTTGATAAAGGAGTGTGGATTTGCTTTGCTGGTTGTGGTCAAGGGGGACTAAAATACTTTATAAAGAAATATACTGGTAAATCTTGGGAAGAACTCAACGAAGACTTCCAAGTTCAGACCTATGACTTAGATTTTAATTGGTTTGATGAGGTATCAGATAACGAACAGGCAGATACCGTGAGTGTTCCAGAGGTTACTTTAGACATAGAGGACAATCATTGGATCTATAATAGAGGATTTTCTTATGAATCGATATTAAAGTGGGGGTGTAAAACCAATAAGTATGGGGATTTTATGATTCCTGTAGAAGATATGGATTCTAATGTAAAGGGATGGATAACACGTAGAAGATCGGCGATACCTAAGTATTTGTTTACTAAAGGGTTCTCAAAATCTAAGGTCTTATTTGGGATAAATCAATTGTATAACACAGATATGCTTTATATAGTTGAGGGGGCTCTAGACTGCATGTGGTTAAATCAACATGGTTATTCTAGTGTGGCTGTTTTGGGAGCAAGTATTTCAAAGAATCAGATCAATTTACTCAGTAAACTAAACCCTTCTGAGGTGGTATTAGCCCTTGATAATGATGAAGCGGGAGCACGAGGTATAGAGAAAGCTACAGTTGACATGAAAGACAGATTTCTGTTATCATATCTTACGTTACCTGATAATTATAAAGATGTTCAAGAAATTTATAATCCTCAGACATTACGTAACGTTATGTTAAATAAAACGATATTTTAAGGAGTTTTACATGGGTGGTATAGCAAAAATAAATAAAGGAAGAGAAGACCTAAGACAACCGCAGGTCGAACGACCTAGTACAAGAGAAGTGTGGATGAAAGATGGAGATCAAATCTTTGCAACAGCGATAGCTACAGGTGCTGAGAATGATCCAAATTTAGATGATGTATATCTTTACACTTTTAGAATTGGTAATAACTGGACAAATTTAATAAAAGATCCTAGTGTAGATGCTAGTTCGGTCCCTGAAGATACTTATGCTTCACACAAATTTGCTTTTTGGGCATATGTGCATAATATAATTCACACAAGAAAAGACAGTAACGGTAGAATTATACCGGGTTCTGAAGATTGGGTAGAGATAGAAGGACCATCAGGGAAAAAGATATTTAGAGAAGATGTTAATGATTTTAAAGTAGTATCTCTTGGGTTTGGTAGAGGAGACGCTAATTGGAATCAACTAGTAGATGTTTATAATGATTGGGGTTCTTTAGACAAAGGTGTTATGCGACTAAAAAGAACGGGTACAGGAATGTTAGATACATCATATCAAATAGTCGCTACTGCTAAAACTGAAGAAGTGCCAGCAGATAAAAAAGTTGAAATAGCTGAATTACCAAAAATTAAAGATTATTACATGGAAAGGTATGGGAATAGTATTCCAACATCAGATGCTCCAACAGCAAATGATGCTGAGACAACACTTTTCTAATGACCGTTGTTACAAACTCGGTCTTTACTCAAGAAATCAATAAGCTAGAGTCGGCATTAGAGGTAGAGCCTACTTTAGTTGTTGACGTAGAAACAAATGGTTTGGATCCCTTTGGGGTTAATCAAATCTGTGGTGTTGGTGTAGGTCAGACCTCCGAGTCAGGCTTATATCAATACTACCCGTTTCGACATCATCTAGGGGAAAACTTACCCTTAGACAACCTTGTTTCATTAATAGATCTACTTAACCACTCAGTAAAACAGTATATAGGTTATAATCTTAAGTTTGATCTACACTTTTTAGAAAAAGATGGTTTAATACCAATCGATAAAAAATTAATAGACGTAATAGTAATGGTGCGTCTTGTAGAACATTCTGATATAAAAGATTTGGGGCTTACCCCAACTGCAAAGCGTAATTATGGTGATAGTGCTGTGCAGTATGACATAGATACGAAAAAACAACTTAGATCTAATAAATGGAATAAGGATTTTTCAATGGCTCCTCCTTCTTTTTTAGGGGAGTATTGCAAGAAAGATGTTGCACTTACCGCAAGAATATACAACGATTACCTCCGTAAAATAAAAAAGACTGATCAAATGAACGTTTTTGACTTTGAAAACGATTTGACATCTGTGTTGTATACAATGGAAAGGCGGGGGGTAGCCATTGATAGAGATTATGCTAGGCAATCTGAGGCTTTAATACTTGAAAGACAAAATGAAGTCAGAGAAGAAGTTTATAAACTTGCAGGTAGAGAATTTAATATTTCTTCCCCAGTACAGATTGGGGAAATTTTTACAGAGTTTGGGATTGAATCGCCTGTAAAAACTCCTAAAGGGCAAGACTCTTGGAGTGAAGCAGCTTTAGTGAATATAAATCATAGAATGGCTGGCTTAGTAAGACAGTATAGGACCCTAGATAAGCTAAGGTCTACTTATATCGAACCATATAAAGACATTCAAGTAATGCATACCTCTTTTTGTAATTGGGGTACTGCCACAGGCAGGTTATCAAGTAGAGAGCCTAACCTACAAAACATACCTAGGAACCATTTTAAGTTACAGGAACGCACTTTAAATGCTGATGAAAAGGCAGAAGTGTTGGGTAAAATTGCTGCAACTGTAAGTGCTAAGGGTGTTACGCTAAATGCCGACCTTTCTGATGATGTCCTAAATACATGGTCTTTTGTTGGCGATGAATCATTCAATTCACAGGACAAATCGCAAATATCTATTAGGAGACTATTCATTCCACGTCCAAAGTACTCCTTAGTTGGATTTGATTACAGTCAAATGGAAGTTAGAGTGTTTATGTCTTATTTTAGAAACGAAACAATCGATGAAATTTTAACTAAAGATGATGTAGATTTTCATAGTGAGGCGGCAAAGTTAGCCTTTCAAGTAGACGAATCTTCAGATAAGTTCAAAGAGTATCGCCAAGCAGCCAAAGCAATTACTTTTGGTACTATATATGGAATAGGGAACAAAAAACTAGCTCAACAACTAAGTACTACACCAAAAGAGGCGGGGAAATATAAGAAACAATACTTTGCAGGCATGAAAGGATCTAAAGAGTTCTTTGATAAGGTAGTTGCTACTGTAACTGCTAGAGGTTGGATAAAGAATAAGTATGGTAGACACTATAGAATTGATCCAAAGTTTGCTTATAAAGGTGTAAATTATCTCGTACAGGGTACAAGTGCTGATCTTTTAAGTGAGAGAATGCTAAAAGTAGATGAATATTTACAAGATAAGGAAAGTAACCTGTTATTACAAGTACACGATGAGATTATTTGTGAAATACATGACTCAGAACTTGAAACAGTACCTTATAAGATTAGAGATATACTTGAGATAAACACATTAGACATCCCATTAAAAGTAGATATGGAAATCTTTCAGGGTTCGTGGGCAGTAAAAAAAGATTTGAAACCCCTTACATTTGATGATCTTATAGATTGGGACTAAGATGAAATATAACGAAGAAGAAATAATAAAAGAAATTGCTGAGTATGTACAAAATACTTATGGAGAGCATTATAGTGAAGGAGATGTTCAGACTTTAGACTTTATAGAAGCGTGTGGCGATGCCGAAGCGTTCTGTAGGAGTAATATTTTAAAGTATGCATCTCGTTATGATAAAAAGGGAACACCTCGTAAAGACATTTTCAAGATTATTCATTACGCTATGCTGTTACTCCACTTTAGCGACAAGAATAGTAAATGATAATAATACCTCACACACAAGAAATGATTGATAGAGCTAAGGTTCGAGCTGATCAAATGGGTGAAATACGCAATTCGATCACTCGTGGGGCAGGTAACCTAGCTGGTTTCTTAGGAGAAGAAGCTATAAAAGAATATCTTGGGGCGGAAATAGTAGAATCTGACGAGAAGTTTGATTACGACATATTCCTTAACGGAGAGTGTATAGAAGTAAAAACTAAAAGAAGAACAGTAGCTCCTAAAGATTATTATGACGTATCCGTTGCATCTACAAGTACCCACCAACGCCCTGATACCTATATCTTTATTAGCCTAGAATTTAATGAATCGATAAAAAACAATGGGGCAAAAGCTTACAGGGGGCTAAAGAACATTTGGTTGTTAGGTAAGAAAGACGCTAAACAGTACTTTGAAGAGGCTACTCTCTGGAAGAAGGGCGATGTAGATACTTCTAATGAATTTACTACCTTGGTAGATATGTGGAACCTACCGATATCAAAGCTGATTTGCAAATTTTAATTTCTTTGGGTATAATAAAAATGTAGCAAAAGCTACATCTTGGTTAGGTCCGAAAGACCAACACAAGAAAATTAAAGCATATAAGGAGTTAACTTATGGCTATTACAAAATACCCGCTCCGGGTAGATGACATTAGGAGAATAAGACCATCTGCAAAAGGGTCTGAAAACATTCATTTTGCAATTGTGCCCTTTTCTGGGCTACCTCAAGGAATTCCCGATGGACCAAATGTGAGATCACGAGACGATTTGGGATACTCGAACGAGTTTGGCGGAGACTTAGATTTAGCGAAGACTAGTGCTAAATATAAAACCTTAGAACGAACCATTCAAGGCGTAGAAGGTGTACCTAGCAAGTTTCATCTAAAAAACGGGGGGATTGATTTAGCAGTATCATCAGTGGTTAAAGTATCTGATGGGCTGTACCATCTTTACATAGATGAGATCACTGAGGGCATTATAAATGGTGGACACACCTACGAACTAATTACTCGAAACGTAGATGCAGGCACGGCTGCTAACGAAAGTGTAGTGGTTCAAATTATTGAGGGTATGGATCAGACTACTAGAGAAGAAGTAGCTATTGCTAAAAATGTTCAAGTCAATGTAGATAATACATCTATATACAACACTAAACGAGTTTTTGATTCTATGAAGGATTATTTTGCAGATTTAAGCTTGTTCCCAGATTTTCATCCGTATGCTGACCACATAGCATATGAAATGAACTCAAAAGCACTTATTCCAGTAGGAGATGTTGTCTCTAAACTAATATGTCTTGACGTAGCTAGTTACCCTTTAGACATGGATAAGGCAAGTAAGTCCAAACACCCAACACAAACTTACACGGGAAAGACTGCAGCGTTAAAAAGGTATGCTGATAATCTAGAACATTATGAAAAAATGTTTCCTATCTTGTCAGAGATATTGGAGTTATCTGAAATTATTCAAGTATCCATACCTAAGCTAAATGCTAAGACACATAAAAATGGAGCTAACTCAGTTGGTTGGGTTGATACTAAAAAAAATGTATTTTTCCCTATTTTAGGTCAAGAATCTAAATCAAATCTTGTAGCTGGGCTAGTTAAGCCTGTGTTATCAGGGTTTAGAAGTTTAGTAGACCCAAACGAACTAAAGTGGGACAGGTCTTTTACTCAAGTAAAGAAAGTGCTAATCAAGTCCTTACCGGACCTATTAGCTAATCTTAGAGACGCAGGGGAGTCCTTTGGTAACAAGCCTAACACAATGGCTAAAGACAAGAGATTGTGGCAGGAATGTGCTAGGATAGTTAATTTTAATAAACAATAACTAGACTTTAGTTACTTTCTAAGCTATACTTATAATACAA
>CEQU01032922.1_pt1 | contig 14064 bp, 17 predicted proteins | sample 531031 | NCBI WGS metagenome assembly CEQU01 (sample SAMEA2621216, study PRJEB7988) | marine metagenome | isolation source: saline water (ENVO:00002010), including
ACTTGGTATGATCTTTGACACCACAGCTGCAAACAAATCTAAAATCATAAGTTACAAAAAATTACTAGACAAACTAGGTTACGAATACAAAATGGTATTTGTAAGAACCAGTCTAGAGAATGCACAAAAAAGAAATGATATGCGTGCAAGAAAATTACCTCCTGAGATAGTTCAAGGGGATTGGGAAAAGGCTATGAAATCTGCAAAAGAATACAAAAGTCTATTCAAAAGAGATTTTGTAGAAATAACAAATGATGATACCATACAAGCACTAGATGCAAAGGCAAATCAATTATTCAGTAAAATGATGACATGGACATCGAAATATCCAAGTAACAAACTTGCTCTCAAGTGGAGAGAACGCATGTTGTTACAGAAAAAAGGATAAATACTATTATGGCTGCAAAGAAATACAGAGATATTAAAAAAGAGTTCCCTATAGAAGAGGGTAAACTTGTATCTGATTTTGAAAATATTCTAACTAAAATTATGGACGAACTTAAATCTAAGTTAGGTAAAGAATATAAGAAGAATTCAGAGAGAGGCCTTGCAATGATTAATACAGTCGGTGCAATGGTAGGTCATAAGGTCACAGATAAGAAACAAAGTAAAGGTAGACTGTTCCTTAAGTTTGGTGATGAAATAGAAGAAGGTGCAAAGTATACTAATGTCCATAATAAAATCAAGAAGATTAGAAACCTAAAAAGAAAAGAAGCAGAGTTTATTGCAAGTATAGACCCAGCAATATTAGGTCAAGTAGTTAAAGCACTCTCACCTATGTTTGAAGCAAAAGATATGACTGCAATCTCTTCATGGAAGAAGAAAATTAAGAAAGTCAAAGGTCTTACTAAACAACAATTACAAGTATTATCACAATTACCTACACCAGTTATCACTGCACTTATCAATCAAGTCGGTATGGTTGTAGCGGGTGATGAGAATATACAAGAAGACGCTGCAGTTGACGCTGCAAATCTCAAGGCAAAACAAACCGAAGAGATGGAAAGACTCAAAGAAAAACAAGCTGCAGAGATGGAAGCTCTTAAAGATAGACATGAAAGACAAATGGATGCAATCAATCTACAGAAAGAGAAAGAGGTTGCAAACAAACAGATAGAATCAGAAAGAGAAGCTGCAAGAAAAGCTGCACAAAATGAATCTATAGAAGAAGCTGGTCTTTGGGATAATATTCGTGCAAAGAGAGCTCGTGGTGAGAAAATGAGAAAGAAAGGTGAGAAAGGCGCACCGACAGATGATCAAATCAGAAGAGCAAAAGGTGAAGAAGTACAGGAAAAAGCACCTGATACAGAAGATGCAATGAAGAGATACAAAGCAGGCAAGGCTGGATTCGGTGACATTACACATTTAAAGGCAAAAGGATTGATTCCAAGATCAGATGGTTCTAAGAAAAAATCACCAAAGTACGAAGATAAAGAAGAACAAGATAAAGATGTAGGTAAGAATAAGGGTACACAACCTAAGAAATACTACAAGGGTTTAGATAAAGAAACCAAACAGAAAAGAGATGCACACTTCAAACAAGGTAAGACTGGCCCTGCACCAGGCGACAAAGATGATGAGGGTAAACCTATCAAGACAAAGAAGTCTGTCCATACTAAGAAGTTTCAAAAAATGTTTGGTGAAAAATTAGGTAAGAATGCAGACGCAGGTGATTATGTAAAAGATTTCAGGAAGTCAGATGCACCACAATTTAAAGGTAAGTCTGATAAGAAGATTCAAAAGATGGCAATCGCTGCTTATCTAAGTAAAAAGGAGAAATAACACATGTGTTCATGTTGCAAATGTTGTAATTGTAATTGTTGTTAAGGGGATAATATGAGTGAATATAAACTAGGAACTGGTAATAAGAACGATAACGGTGTACTAGAACAAGGAACTGATGAGATTGTAAAATCATATCAGGAGGATACCCCTGGCCAATCAGTTGATGAGTACATAAAAGAAAAAGAGAAAGCTTTTCACGAACAAAAAAATAAAATAAAGAAACATTTCTCTCAAGTATTCGGTAATCCTCTCAAAGGATTTCCAGCAAACGAAGACTTCGAAGTAAAAGAGATTAAAGAAGAGACTGCTCCTTTTGCAATACCTGATTACCCTATGCAAAGAGTAGATATCAAATATACAGATGGTTCTTGGGCAGTTGGTGAAGAAGAAAAGGCATACGAATATGATGCAAGTAAAAGTGGTGAAGAGAATATGAAACTTATGGGTGATGAAGTAAAGGCAGACAGAGCTAAAAGATGAAAACCTTTAAAGACCTAATGATTCAGGAGACTCTTGACGCAATGCAAGAGAACAAGGATAGTATATTTGACAATCCTTTTAGACTCGGATCAGAAATGTTCTTCCAAACAATCCACGAAGCACGAAGACTACATTTAGAGGGTAAATACCGACCTACTGCAGTAGATAAGAACCTTTTAAAGACAGATTTAGGAGAGTTTGCAGAGTTCGATGGACAACATGTACCATTAGATTGTCCTATGCATGAAGAGAAAGATGTAGAACTCAACTCACCAAAGAAAGGTGGCCCCAAGAAATATTATGTTTATGTAAAAGACGGTGACAAAATCAAGAAGATAACATGGGGAGACACCACAGGACTCAAAGTAAAATTAGGAAATAAAGCTGCAAGGAAATCATTCGCTGCAAGACATAAATGTGACACTGCAAATGACAAAACAACTGCTCGATACTGGGCATGTCGTTTACCTCATTATGCAAAACAGTTAGGTCTTTCAGACGGTGGGAACTTTTTTTGGTAACTAAATATTATAAGGAAAAGGTATGACACGACCATATACCGATGAACTTTTAGAAAAACACGGAACGAGAGAAACTTACAGGGTCAGAACATTTGACCAAGACCTAGAAGACAGAGAATTAATCTGGCATAGGGACGAAGATACTCGTAGGGTCACAGTTTTACAGGGCGTGAATTGGAAACTCCAGTTAGATAACGAGTTACCAAAGACTTTAATTGTAGGTCATAGATATGCAATACCTAAGTTAAAGTATCACAGAGTAATAAAAGGTGAGGGAAACCTCATTATAAAGATAGAGAATATATAAATAATACTGTTATGAGTTATAAGTCAGAAAACTGGAAAGAGAAACTAGAGCAAGTCCGTAATCATATCGCACTGAAAGAAGGTTCAGTGGAGAAGACTGCAGACGAAATTCTAGAATCTCAAATTGAAGAAGAACTTAAAACCTTTGATGACATACAAGAAGTCACCGATAAAGAGATTAGTGCAGTCAAGAAACTTTCTAAACTTATTGAAAAGGCAAAGAAAGACTATCAAAAGATTGCAAAGATGGGTGATAAGTCACTACAACTTACTGGATTCAACGAGAAATATGAGTCAATCCTAAAAGCTCAACAAGAAATACTATCATTGATTGGTGATTTAACCACAATGAAGATGATGAGTGATAGAGCTCAGAAGAATGAAGAGGTTGTTGAAGAAGAAGTTATCGATGAGAAAATCAAAGGAACTGGTGAAGCAATCAGTAAAATCTTTAAGACTAAAGATAAGAAAGAGATTGACGGCATTGCAAATCTCATGAACATGACAAGTGTTAAAGTTCTTCAATCTATGATGAAACAGAATCCAAAAGGTTTCAAGAGAATGGCTGCAAAGATGGGAGAACTCCCAGCCATGGAAGAAGTTGAAGTAGAAGAATCAGTTGAAAAGACTACAGAGAAACTCGTAGAAAGGAACATGTTGGGTCGTCTTGCAAAGCAGTTGAAACTCAACGAAGAGGGTAAACAAAAAATGTTTGCATACTTTGAAAAAGGAGAATTAAACCAATGATACAAGACTTACCTAAATCACTATTAGAAGATTCAAGAAAACTTCTACAACAAGGGGCAGACTATGAAAAGTTTTTCAAAGCTGCACTCAAGAAATTTGGTGTATCATCACCAGCAGACTTCAAGTCAGATGAAGAGAAGAAGAAATTCTTTGACTATGTAGATAAGAACTATAAGGGGGAGAAGTCTGAATCTGTAAAAAAGTATAGTCGAAGCTATCGTCTAGACGAGGCTTCGTTAAACTATGTCTACTTCGACAAACCTGAAGCAACTCGTTTCATGAGTAAAATAAAATCATTCGTTGACTCAGTTGAGATAGAGAAAGTTATTGCTGGACATTTCAATGTAATAGTCAAAGGTGATAAGAAAGCACTAAAGAAAGCTACTGATGTTGCAATCAAGATGTCAGAGTCAGTAGAACATACTTCTTTGAATATACAAGAAGGTAAGAAAGGTAAGTATAAGTCTAAGAAGATGAGTAAGATATCTCAGGGTATTAAGAAAGTCATATCCATAGAAAAGAAAAATGGTGCAGATGTTAAAGACATTCAACAATTAGAAAAGTTCATTAAGAGTGGTTTAGAAACTGAAATGTATGATGACATGGAAATTCTAACCGACAGAAGTCTAAAAAAATTAGACCAACTCATGAGTAAATTAGACACTGATCCTAGAGACGGTGTTGCACAAGCAATAGAAAAGGCAGACCCCGATTTATATGACATGATGTTCGGGTATTAAGACTATGAACATATTTCAAGAATTAAAAGAGAGAAAGGTTTTAGACAAAGACGGTAAAGTCGATGCACTAGGGCCTTACGGTAAATCAAAACTTACTGGTCAAGAAGTTGCACAATACTTTAAGAAACATAAAGTAAAAGATAAAAAGATCAAAAAAGCAGTCGAGGTTGCACTAGACCTCGGTGGTGCAATGTCAGTTGCACAAAAAGAAATCAAAAAGTTTTTCGGTAATTCTGTACTAAAGAATAAAGATGTACAGAAGGCACTCAAGTATGCAAACGAATCATTTGAAATGAATCAATTGGTTGGTATGTTACATGAACATGTATTGAATCTTACAGAAAAGAATCTTATGCCTGATATCCAAAAGATAGTTGACACTAAAGGTGCAGCTAAAGTTGGTGGTGTTATGATTGATATGTTCACTGCATCTATGATTGCACAAATCTATGATAAAGTAAACGATCAAAACAAGAAGAAGATGGAAAAGGCAAAGGTCGAAATGCTTGTTAAGATTGCACAGAAGATGATGCAGAAGATGGAGTATGACCCGTCTGATATCGTTGAAGGTCGTGCAATGAAACCTAAACAAATTGCAAAGAAATACAAAAGAGAAATAGAACAACTTGCAAAGAAAGGACAAAGTCCTACAATGGGTAAACATAAAGTTTACATGGCATTATATAATCTTGCATGGGAAAACGGAGACATTAGGGGTGATGACCCTGATGAGGCAGATGAGGTTATCGATGATTACATGGATGACATCATGGGTGAGTTCTTTGCACATATCAAAGAAGGATTCAAAAGTGATGCACAGAGAAGAGCTGCATTTGCAAGTGGATACAAAGCAAAAGGTAAGAAAGACAAGAAAGAAGAAGTCGAATTAGATGAGAATGAGAAAGGTCTCAAGAACAAAGCAGAGAAATCAGGAATGCCTCTAGGTATATTGAAACAAGTATACAACAGAGGTCTTGCAGCTTATAAAACAGGACACAGACCAGGCGCAACTGCACCTCAGTGGGCAATGGCAAGAGTGAACAGTTTTGTAACTAAATCAAAAGGAACATGGGGTGGTGCAGATAAAGACTTGGCTGCAAAGGTTCAAGGTAAGAAAGAATCTGTACAAGAAGAAGTAACAGATAAAGATATAAAAAATATCCAAAGGTTTGAAAAACAAGCTGGTGGTCAGTTGTCTAAAATGGCAAAGGCATATGAGAAGATTGTAAAATCTGCTGACAAAGATACAGGTTCTTTAATGAAAGGATTTACAGGTAATTTGTATGCAGCCGAAGATGAACTTCGAATGATAAAGAATGATTTAGAAAATGCAAAAATAGATCAAGACACTGCAAAAAGAAAGGCAGACCCAAAACACAAAGCAAATATGTCTAAACTGGGTAAAAGACTTGGTGTAGAAGAACTTGAAAAATCTGTAGACGAATGGATAGCTGCAGATGGTTCTAGAAGAAGAGTTCATGAGAAAGACAAGAGAAAGAAAAAGAATGTCATGGATTCATACAGAGCTATGTGGGAAGATGCAGTAGAAATTGTAGAGAAGAAAGAAATGAATCCAAAAGTAATCGAAAAGATTGCAAAGTTAACAGATAGAAACGACCACAATGAATCATTATTATTACTTGCAAAAGAATTAAGAGACAAAGAAGCAGTCAAATTACTAGGTAATATCAAAGATATGCATAAAGTATATGGACATATGCCTAGAGAATTAATAGATTTAAGGAATAAAGTCTATGATAACTTAATGAGACAATCATCAAGTAAGTATTCAAATCACAAAGATGTTTATGGTGCGTTGTAATGCCCAAACTGACGGCTAAAGAAGTACAAAAGATTCTAACCACAGATGGTAGAACTAAACTTTTTAAGGAGAAACTTAAGAAGTTAGGTTATGTAAAAGATGCAAAGGAAGTATCCAAAGTTATGGAGAAGACTGCAGATTTTGCTATGATGTCAGACGGTGGTAATAAAAAAGTTGCTCGTGCAGTTGCAAAAGCAAAGAACGAAAAAGACCTTCGTGCAAAATTAGAAAAAATTTCTACCATGAGTGGTGGTAAATATTCAGAAGCACAAGAAGATGAAGTTATCGATAGAGCTATCGATGCATTCAATAGTAAGGCAGCTGGTACACAGTTAAGACCTGATGCAAATATGTTGATGCAGTTAAGAAAGTTCAAAGATACCAAGAAGAACGGGGAAGTCAGAGCTGATGACATGAAAAAAGTCAAGGTGAAACACCAAGATGCAGTCAAAGTTCATGACATTTTAATGTCTGTTAAGGCCCCCATTCGTGATAAATACATGAGACTATTACAAAAAGATAGTAAATCATTTAAGAAGACTTTCAATTCTATATTGAAAATCGCAAGTTAGGAGAAAGTAAAATGCCATTATGGGGAATAGTAGACGGTACAGAGGATAAACCAAAGTACCTCAAACAAGAAGACAAGAACAATTGTGTGGCTAAACCACATGGTTGGGAACTTCAAATACCTGTAGGTTCTAGAACTAGAACTGAGACATTAGTCGCAGTTGGTTCTCAGACTAACCTCTCCACTGCACTAGCAGAAGCAACAATATCTGCAGTACACTTTGATGCAACATCATATGACCAAGGTGATGCTGGTAAGGTAATTGTTGTTTATAACGAACAAGTAGATGTGACTAACGGTGCAACCCTAGTAGTCGGTGCCACAGGTGGTTCCGATGCAACTGCAACTGCAGCTGCTCACGATGGGAAGAACAAAATCGAGTTTGCATTTACAGTTCCTTCAAGAACATGCACACTATCCATCGGTGCTCAAAGCATCAGTGGAACTATAGTGGATGATGTTGGTGGAGCAACTGCTGATAAAGCAATCGCTGCAGGCGATGTTATTGACGCAGGTGGTGCTGGAACAGGTGGAACTGCAACAATATCAGTTGCATAATTTAGAGGATAGTTATGAAGATTAAAGTTTTAGGTTCAGAAGCTGCATGTGGAACAAGTTCTACAAACGGTTCTAATTTTAGCACATCAACTCATGTTAGAGTTGTTAACTCAGGTAGCACAGTAAGACTTGTATCAATAGAAACAAGTGCAGCTGTATTAATAGGGACATTCTCTCTAGGTGCTGGTGCAACTGAGATTATAGTAAAAGACCCAACAGATGAGGTATTCGCTGCAAACGCAGAGGTACTTGGTGTTGGAATAGCAGTGGAGCAGTAATGAAAACATTTAAGAATTTCATAACAGAACAAGGTTTAGACCTTAGAACATCAGGAAGTGTACCTCATGATTTAGAAGATGCAGATGTCAAAAGACATGTAAATGCATTACTAGGACATGTTGCAGTATCAGAGTTCTTAAACCCTATGGGTGCAGTAGAACAAATGAAGGCAAAACTTTCTCAAATAGGATTAAATCCTCAGTCTGCAGATGAGGAATTAGAGTTCTCCGAATCAGGAGAATTCGACTTAAACTTCTCTAGATATGGAGAGATCATTGGTAAAACTGGTAACAGTGAAATTGATGAGATTGAAAAGGAAGAGAAGGTTGTCTCACTTAATGTGAGATACGAACAGTTACCTAACGGTAGCTATAAAGTATACGGGTCATTAGTCTAAGGGGTCGTGCCCATTCTAATCCAAGTAAGAATTTAGAACAACCCTCATGTCGTGAGACAGCATGGGAAGTTCAAGGTGAATCCAAGTCAAGACACCGTATACTTACCCTTCGGGGTGACCTACATACTGTTATATTATGAGTCTATTTGATAAAATCACAGCAAAAAACTTTCAGGCCTTTGCATTAAAGCATTATGATGACCCACAGTGTGAGTCATTGGAAGACTTTCAAGAAGACCTTAGAAGGTTTAGATACCTAAAAAGGTTACTCCACAGATACCACAACAACGGTGAGATGAGAGAAAGACTCATGCTCAACCATCTAATATGTCTATTCAATGTCTTTGGATACGATCCATGTATGAGAATGTTAGAGTTCAAAATAAAAGACAAATCCTACTGGACATCTATAAAAACTATGTTATTATATCTTGGATATGTATCAGAAGACTGGGAGACAGATATCTCTCTTGATCTAAAGCTTGCAGATAGATTAAGAGAACTTTAAATGCTATAAATAGTTCTATGAGAATCATAGATACATTAATAGTATTCCGAATCCTTAAATTACTGGTTACTCCTTTCAACAAACAGAAAGCGTATGCATTCGGTTTTATAGATAGGGACGGAAAAAGAATCACCCATAAAATGAGAGATGGAGTGAAGGTTAGGAATGTTCCATCTACAAAGATGGAAAAGAGTTCTATGACTATGCTACATAGATTAGTATTCAATCTCAAAAGAATTATAGAGAAAGTTCCTTTCGGGAAAACACAATTTGCATCATACGCTGTTGCCCTTGCATTACTCAAGGAACATTGTGAATTATCAGATGAACAGGGTGAAGAACTATACGAGAAGTTTTATAGAATGTTAAAAGATAATGAGTTATTACACCCCGACCAAATAGTAGAGGCAGTAAACTTTCCAACACTTTTTGAAGGTACATATCACCTTCGTTATAGATTAGACGATTATAAACCTAGAACTGCAGTTCAAGTAAAAGGTGAGATTGACAAAATACTAGGAGTATCAGTATACGAAGGGTATGTTGGAGATAACAGAGTTTTACTGAGTGCAGAAGATGTTTATTGAGAATGTATTAAAACTATCGGGTATGGTCTTCAAGAAACAAGAAGACCTCAAAGAACCCAAGTATAAGAAACTTAAGATATGGAATACTGGTTGGGAAACAATCGATATTGGTTCACCTCCTACAGGACAAGCTGTAGTCAACGAGGTTAAGAAGATACAACAAGAGATAGAGAACTGTACAGACGAACAAAAAGAACAGTACATAAATTGTGATGAGGATGCATCATACTACATCAAACAATATATGGATGACCACGATTTAGAATATGAAGAAGACCATATAGAACTTATAGAAGACCAGTGCAGACCAATCATCAGACACTACAAAAACTTCTATAACAGACCTAGACCATATCAAGTTGCAGATGCATTAGGTATGGAACTAAACAAATTTAAAACAGGAACAAGTAACACACCAGCTTATCCATCAGGTCATACAGTTCAACCATTAGTTGTTGCAGAGTATTATGCAAAGTTATATCCACAACATAGAGCTGGACTCATCAAAGGTGCAAAGATATGTGGATATGGAAGAGTTCTAGCTGGGTTACACTATCCATCAGATTATGATGCTGGTGTAAAACTCGGAGAGGAGTTGATAGACTTCTTGAACATGAACTTGATAGAAGATGCACCAGTCAATTCTACAGGGCCTGGGATATCCATGCCCCCTACAATGAAGAAAAAGAAAAAGAAAGATGAAGTCCTAAAACGGTTTTAAATTATGAGATTTTTGAATTATCTTGCTTTATTAACAAGTATCATTATCGCAGGTATCGCTGCTTATTTCTCAGTCATAGGTATGGCAACAATATTTGCTGGTGCATACATGGGAACAATAGTCATGATGTCTGCACTAGAGTTTGGTAAAATAGTTACAGCTGCATACCTACATCTATTTTGGAACAAACTAAACTACATGAAATATTATCTCACCCTATCGGTGGTGGTACTCATGTTAATCACATCACTGGGTATATTTGGATACCTATCAAAAGCAAACATAGAAACTACATTAGTCGGTGACTCATACACACTAGAGATGTCAATCATTGATAAAAGAATCAATGCAAAAGAAGCTCAACTGAGTAGACTAGAGGAGAGAGTTGCAAACTTAGATAATATCATTGTTACTGCAAGACCACAGGACAGAAACTACATCGACAGAAGACAGAGAGATGAAAGGATAGAGATTGCAAATGATATTGACATAATCGTAGATGATATAGTAAAATTAAATGAGGATAAGTTACCTCTAGAAAGAAAACAACTAGAACAAGAGGGAGAGATAGGGCCAATTAAGTATGTTGCAGAAGTCATATACGGACAAGACGAATCTGTCAAGTACCTTGACAACGCTGTTAGATGGGTAATCTTTGCGCTGATATTTGTATTTGACCCACTTGCAATACTATTACTGGTCACATCAGTCGGTCTTATGAATCGTAGGATTCAGGAAGAGAAACCACAGGTAGTAGAGAACAGATATGTCCTACAAGTACCTAAGAAAAAGATGGACGACATCCAAAAAAACACCTTGTAAAAATACCACATCTACTGTATAATGGTAGATATGCTATGGTTGGAAAGAAAATATCTTTCACAGATTGTCTCACTCGTAGAAATGGGCAAGTGGAAGAATGATAATACACTAAACCATCGATGTCCTTATTGTGGTGATTCACAGAAGAATCAATACAAGGCTCGAGGGTTCCACTTTACTGTAGGACAAAACTTTGTCTACAAGTGTCATAATTGTGGTAAATCCACATCCAGTGTTAACTTCCTGAAAGATCACTTCCCAGTCATTCATAGAGAATACATAAAGGAATGGTTACAAGAATCAGGTAAAAAACCAAGGACAAAAAAAACTAGGAGTGCAAACGATTTTAAGTTCGCTCCGCGTGAAGAACTTCTAAATATGAAGAGAATCGATTTGACAGCAATCTGTTTCCCAGCAAACGAGAAACAAGTTGCAAAGGACTTTCTAAATTCTAGGGGTATACCTGAGTCAAAGATTCAAGATTTGTGGTTTGTCCCACATGCACAGACTCTTAGTCATTTGTCTTCTAAGTATAAGGACAGAGTCTTAGGTGATGACCCACGAATCGTTATACCATTCTTTAATGAGAGTGGGGAACTGGTCGGTATCAGTGGTCGTGCAATCAATGATTCACCTCTAAGATATTTGACCATGAGGTTCCTAGATGATGTTCCACTCATCTATAACCTGAACAATGTGGACACAACTAAAACTGTCTTTGTGACTGAGGGGCCAATAGATAGTTTATTCCTACCCAATGCAATTGCAGTTGGTGGTAGTGACTTCAAAAAGATTGATGATAGTAAGTTCAAAGAGAACGGAATACTAATCTTCGATAACGAACCTAGAAATAAACAGATTAACAGCAAAATCGCTGATGCAATCAATGATGGCTGGACTGTATGTATTTGGGATGATCGAAGAGTTGCACCCTACAAAGATATCAATGATATGGTGATGGGTGGTATTTCTGCAGAGGATGTTACTAAGATTATTCTTGAGAATGCACATCAAGGTCTCTCGGCAAAAGTTAAATTTCAGGAATGGAAAAAGGTATGAATTTAGAAAGTTTATTATTTCGTGCAGAGGATTATGAACCAGCGAGAAAATACTTGATAAGGAGATATGTGTCGGACATTGACATCAGAAGATTGTATGCACATGACAACCTAAACCAAGACATACCAAAAAAACTTTTCAACAACCAAACAGAAACAGATGATAAAGGAATCATTTGGTTGAATGAGGGTGTTGAAAGTAAACACGGACAGAGAGTACCACTAGGGACAGACCCTAGAGTTGTGATTCCCATAAAAAATCAAGATGGTGAATTAATTGGTATACAAACTCGTTCTATTGATCCATTACTGGGGAAAGGTATGAGATATCAGGGTATCAAGTATAAAAATGAACCTCAGATATTTAACATAGAGAACATAGATGAGAGCAAAACTATCTTCGTTGTAGAAGGTGAGTTTTGTGCAATGCAGTTACCCAATGCAGTTGCAACTATAATATGGGAAGACTTACCTGAAAGATGGAAAGACAATGCAATAATTGTATATGACAATGATGATTTTGCAGAGAGTCAAGGTAAGATAAGTGAAGCAAAAGCTGCTGGGTGGAATGTAGTTGAGTGGGGAGATAAACTCCCTGAGAAGTATAAAGATATAACAGATATGGTAGCCGATAAGTGGACAACAGAGGAAATCATAGACAAAATTTTGGAGTGTGCAATCAGATGAACGAAAACGGAAACGGTGGAATCAAGGTAATCAAAGCAGATGGTAGTAAAGTATCGATTGATCTAGATAAAATTCATAGAATGGTAGAGAAAGCCTGTAGGAATATTACAGGAGTTAGTGAATCAGCAGTAGAAATGAACAGTGGGTTACAATTCTATGAGGGTATAACAACAAGAGAGATACAATCAATTCTAGTTAAGTCAGCACATGATCTAATCTCAACTGAAAGTCCCAACTATCAGTTTGTGGCTGCACGACTATTACTATTTGCAATTCAGAAACAAGTATTCAATACCAAGTGGAAAGACAGTGAAATCTATCCACCACTAAAAGAAATCGTTGAAAGAAATATTGAACAGGGTGTATATGATGCATCCATATTAGATGCATACACAGAGGAAGAGTTTGATAAAATTAATTCATACATCAAACATTCTAGAGATTTAAACTTTACATATGCTGGTCTACAACAGATTGTGGACAAGTATTTGGTGCAAGACAGGTCAAGTGGTGATGTATACGAAACACCACAATTTATGTACATGTTGATTGCAATGACACTATTCCAAAACTATGACAAAGAGGTAAGACTAGACTATGTCAAAAAATATTACGACGCCATATCAGGTTTCAAAATTAACATACCAACACCAATCATGGCAGGAGTTAGAACTCCACTCAGACAATTTGCATCTTGCGTTCTCGTTGACTCCGATGACTCATTACCAAGTATCTTCTCAAGTGACCATGCAATCGGAAAGTATGTTGCACAACGAGCGGGAATTGGAATTAATGCTGGACGCATTAGAGGAATTGGTTCAAAGATTAGGGGGGGTGAAGTCCAACATACGGGAGTTATACCTTTCCTCAAGAAGTTCGAATCCACAGTTAGATGTTGTACACAAAATGGAGTCAGAGGTGGATCAGCTACAGTCCACTTTCCTATCTGGCATCAAGAAATCGAAGACATTCTTGTCCTCAAAAACAACAAAGGAACAGAAGACAACAGAGTTCGAAAGCTTGACTACTCAATCCAACTATCCCAAATCTTTTACCAAAGGTTTTTGGAAAACGGAGAAATAACTTTATTCTCTCCACATGATGTGCCTGGCTTATATGAAGCATTTGGTACAGAAGAGTTTGATGAAATGTATGAGAAGTATGAGAGAGCAACTTCCGTACCTAAAACAAAAGTCAGTGCAAGAGAACTGATTACAGATTTACTAAAAGAAAGAGCAGAGACTGGCAGAATCTATATTATGAATATAGACCATAGTAATACTCATAGTTCATTCAAAGATAAAGTGAACATGAGTAATCTATGTCAAGAGATAACATTACCTACAGACCCTATCGATCATATTGATGGAGAGGGTGAGATTGCATTGTGCATATTATCTGCAATCAATGTAGGTATTGTTAAAGAAGAAGAAATGGAATCTCTTTGTGATCTAGCAGTGAGAGGACTTGAAGAA
>CEQU01045172.1_pt1 | contig 13899 bp, 10 predicted proteins | sample 531031 | NCBI WGS metagenome assembly CEQU01 (sample SAMEA2621216, study PRJEB7988) | marine metagenome | isolation source: saline water (ENVO:00002010), including
GCTGCGCTGGAAGATCGCGGTCCGGCACCCGAGAAGGTCGCGGCCCGATGGGCGGAGATCCTCGAGGTGTGCGGGGGCGAGATGCCGCGCTTCCCTCTCCCGGTCGGCGACCCGGCGCCCGGTGCCCTCCCGGTCGTCGAGGTGCGCGAGGTGCTGGATGCGATCGACTACGACGCGTTCGCCGGCGCGGCCAAGGCTGCGGGCACGTCCACGATCGGGCTGGCGATGTCGGCCCTGACCGAAGTGACCCGCCGCGTGGCGGACGCCCCGCTGCGGGCCGTGTTCCCCGTGCACAGCCGGCACGAGCCGCGCTGGCACGACTCCTCGGGCTGGTTCATCACCAACTCGGTGCTCGAATGCGTCGACGACGCACCCGCGGCGTGCGCGGCATCCGTCAAAGAGGCCATCACCCTGGGGTCGCATCCCCTCGCCCCGATCCTGGAGCCCTACGGCGGCATGAAGGTGCCGCGCGGCATGTTCGCCCTGTCGTGGCTGGACACCCGGCGCCTGCCGGTCGAGCTCGACGACGACCTCGACGCGCAGTACGTCTCCGCGGTCGCCGCGAGCGACGACGTCATGGTGTGGTTCGTCGTGAACCGCCGCGGCCTTCACCTGCGGTGCCGGTACCCCGACACCGACGAAGCGGTCGCTTCCGTCGGCGGTTGGCTCGATGCCGTCGCGGAGGGGTTTCTCGCACGCCTGCCCGACAGGACCGCACTCGTCGGCGAGGTGGGCTGACGCGGACCGGCACGCACGCGTCCAGGCGCGTCCCGTACCCTGGATGACCGGAACCACGCCGCGTTGCACCTCCCGCGCGCCCGCCCGGCTCGTTCGAGCCTTCCTGCCTTCCCGGAGATCCCATGGCCACCGCCGCGCGCGCCACCGCGTCCGACCGATACCGACCGCGCCCATCCGTCCTCGAGGCGCTGCGCAGTCCGCGCATCCTCACCAGGGAGGTGCTCGCCGGTCTCGTCGTCGCCCTCGCCCTGATCCCCGAGGCGATCTCGTTCTCGATCATCGCCGGGGTCGACCCGCGCGTGGGGCTGTTCTCGTCGTTCGTGATGGCCGTCGCCATCGCGTTCCTCGGCGGACGCCCCGCGATGATCACCGCCGCGACCGGTGCCGTCGCCCTCGTGATCGCCCCGGTCGCCCGCGAGTACGGCATGGACTACTTCCTCGCGACCGTGATCCTCGCCGGCGTCTTCCAGGTCGTCCTCGGCGCGGTGGGCGTCGCCAAGCTCATGCGCTTCATCCCCCGCAGCGTCATGGTCGGCTTCGTCAACGCTCTGGCGATCCTCATCTTCACCGCGCAGATTCCGCACCTGATCGACGTGCCTTGGCCGGTCTACCCGCTCGTGATCGCGGGACTGGTGATCATCGTCGGGATGCCGCGCCTGACCAAGGCGATCCCCGCACCCCTGGTCGCGATCGTCATCCTCACGATCATCACCGTCACCTTCGCCATCGCCGTCCCGACCGTGTCGGACCAGGGCGAGCTGCCCGACAGCCTGCCCGAGCTCATCATCCCGAACGTGCCGCTGACCGGTGAGACATTCGCGATCATCGCCCCCTACGCGCTCGCCATGGCCCTCGTCGGGCTCATGGAGTCGCTCATGACGGCCAAGCTCGTCGACGACATCACCGACACGCATTCCCACAAGACCCGCGAGGCTCTCGGCCAGGGCGCCGCGAACGTGCTGTCGGGCGTCTTCGGCGGCATGGGCGGGTGCGCGATGATCGGCCAGACGATGATCAACGTCAAGGCCTCCGGCGCCCGCACCCGCATCTCGACCTTCCTCGCGGGCGTGTTCCTGCTCATCCTCGTCGTGGGCCTCGGCGACATCGTGGGGCTCATCCCGATGGCGGCGCTCGTGGCCGTGATGGTCATGGTCTCGGTCGCGACCTTCGACTGGCACTCCATCCGCCCCGGCACCCTCAAGCGCATGCCCATCGGCGAGACGATCGTGATGGTCGCCACCGTCGCGGTCGTCGTGATCACCCACAACCTCGCCATCGGCGTGGTGCTGGGCGTCGTGGTGGCGATGGTGATCTTCGCCCGGCGCGTGTCGCACTTCACGTCGGTCACACGCACGGTGGACCGGGATGCGGAGGTGCCGACCGCGCACTACCGCGTCGACGGCGAGCTGTTCTTCGCCTCGTCGAACGACCTGACGACGCAGTTCGAGTACGCCGACGATCCCGACGACGTCGTCATCGACATGTCGCGCTCGCACGTCTGGGACGCCTCCACCGTCGCCGCCCTGGATGCGATCGTGACGAAGTACGAGAACCACGGCAAGCGTGTCGTGATCGAGGGCATGAACGAGTCGAGCTCGGCGATGCACGCGCGCCTGACCGGCAACCTCGGCGGCGAGGGCTGAGCGCCCGACCGTGAGCGGACAACAACACAGGAGATCTGCACGGCTCCCCGGCCGAGGAGCCGCCCTGAAGGCTTGGCGGCCGAGGATCTCCTGTATTCTTCACGCGAGCCCGGCCACGCCGAACCGGACGGCCCTTGAGGAGTCGCACGCGACGTAGGGTGAAGCTCCGGTCGAGGACGAGGGCGGAGGCGCACCGATGGTCGGATCCCGATGGGTGAGCGTCGCCCTTCTGGCCGCCACCGCCGCATGGTCGCTGAGCGCCTGCACCGCCGACCCGCCGCCGACACCGCAGACGTCGGTGACATCGGCGCCCACCGCCGCGACGACTCCGCCACCCGAGGGAAGGCTCGTGCCCGACGGCTCGGTCGAGACGGTGGCGACGGACCTCGCCGCACCGTGGTCCATCGCGTTCCTCTCCGACGGGACGCCCCTCGTGTCCGAGCGCGATACCGGCCGCATCCTCGAGGTAGCAGCCGACGGCTCGACCCGAGAGATCGGCACGGTCGGCGGCGTGGTCGCGGGCGGGGAGGGTGGCCTGCTCGGGCTCGCCGTCGACGATCAGGACCGGCTCTACGCCTACTCCACCGGGTCGGGCGAGAACCGTATCGATCGGTTCGCCGTCACCGGCGCGCCGGGCTCGCTCGTGCTCGGCGACCCCGAGACCGTGCTCGACGGTATTCCCGCCGAACGCATCCACAACGGCGGGCGCCTCGCCTTCGGGCCGGACGGCATGCTCTACGCGACCACCGGTGACGCCGACCAGCGGCCGTCGGCCCAGAGCGTCGACAGCCTCGCGGGGAAGATCCTCCGCATGACGCCGGACGGCGACCCGCCCGCCGACAACCCGTTCGAGGATTCGCTCGTCTACAGCCTCGGGCACCGCAACCCGCAGGGCATCGGCTGGGCCGAGGACGGAACGATGTTCGCGAGCGAGTTCGGACAGGACACGTGGGACGAGCTGAACATCATCGTTCCGGGCGGCAACTACGGATGGCCCGAGGTGGAGGGCAGCGGCGGGGCGGAGCGCGGCTTCATCGATCCCGTGCAGCAGTGGACCCCCGACGAGGCGAGCCCGAGCGGGCTGGCCGTCACCGGCGGAACCGTCTTCGTCGCCGGGCTGGGTGGCGAGCGGCTGTTCGCCATCGACGCTTCCGCGCCCGAGACGTCCGAGCAGCTCCTCGACGACGACGGACGCATCCGCGACGTGACCATCGCTCCCGATGGCACCCTGTGGGTGCTGACGAACAACACCGACGGCCGCGGCTCCCCGCGGGAGGGCGACGACCGCATCCTCTCCCTGCCCCTCACGCGTACGGGCGATTGACGGGCCGCCCGGCGGACACACGCAAGCCCGGCCGCGGCGAGCGCGACCGGGCTTCGTGATGTCGGCTCAGCGGTCGGCGTGCGTGTTCGGCTCCACGATCGGCTGATCGGCGTCGTCCTGCGCGGCGCCGGGCTGAGCTCCGGGCGCACCCAGGTCGGCACCGTCTCGCACGAGCTTCTCGATCTCGGCCCCGGTGGCCGCATCGACGTTCTTCCAGTACTGGAAGGCCCGCTCGAGCACGTCGCCGGTCACGCCGCCGAGCAGGTGTCCGGCCACGGTCTTCACGAACGCGGCGCGCTGCTGGTCGTTCCAGACGTCGCGCACGAGCGCCCCGGCCTGCGAGAAGTCATCGTCGTCGGGACGCAGCGTATACGCCTGCCGCACCATGGCACCGTCGGCCTCCCAGCCGGGGTCGACCTCGCCGACGTTGTCGGCGTAGCCGCGGCCGAAGGAGTTCGGCGCGTACACCGGGTCGTCGCCGCGGTGCTCGTAGGCCATCGGCCCGTCCTGCGTATAGGTGTTGACCTCGACGCGCGGGCGGTTCACCGGCAGCTGCAGGTAGTTCGCGCCGATGCGGTGCCGGTGCGTGTCGGAGTAGGCGAACGCCCGGCCGAGCAGCATCTTGTCGGGCGAGAAGCCGATGCCCGGCACCAGCGCGGACGGCTCGAACGCGGCCTGCTCGATCTGGGCGAAGAAGTTCTCCGGGTTGCGGTTCAGCGTCATCGTGCCGACGGGGATGAGCGGATAGTCCTCGTGCGGCCACACCTTCGTGAGGTCGAACGGGTTGATGCGGTAGGTCTTGGCATCTTCATACGGCATGACCTGCACCGACAGCGTCCACGACGGGAACTCGCCCCGGTCGATCGCGTCGTAGAGGTCGCGGCGGTGGAAGTCCGCATCCTCTCCGGCGATGCGCGTGGCGTCTTGGTCGGTGAGTCCCGCGACACCCTGGTCGCTGTGGAAGTGGTACTTGACCCAGGACTTCTCCCCGGCCTCGTTCACCCACATGTAGGTGTGCGAGCCGTATCCGTTCATCTGCCGGTACGAGGTGGGGATGCCGCGGTCGCCCATGAGATAGGTCACCTGGTGCGCGGACTCCGGGTTGAGGGTCCAGAAGTCCCACTGCATGTTGTTGTCGCGCAGGCCGTTTCCGCCGCGTCGCTTCTGCGAGCGGATGAAGTGCGGGAACTTCATCGTGTCGCGGATGAAGAAGATCGGGGTGTTGTTGCCGACGAGGTCGTAGTTGCCCTCGTCGGTGTAGAACTTCAGCGCGAATCCGCGCGGGTCGCGCCACGTGTCGGGCGAGCCCTGCTCGCCGGCAACGGTCGAGAAGCGCGCGAGCATCTCGGTCTTCGTGCCGGGCTGGAACAGCCCCGCCTTCGTGTAGGCGGTGACGTCTCCGGTGGTCTCGAAGACGCCGAAGGCACCGGAGCCCTTCGCGTGCACGTTGCGCTCCGGGATGCGCTCGCGGTTGAAGTGCGCCATCTGGTTCAGGAAGTGCACGTCGTGCAGCACGATCGGGCCGTCGGCCCCGACCGTCAGGCTGTTGCGATCACTCGGCGCGGGCGCGCCGGTGTCGGTGGTCGAGCCGATCTCCGCCTCGGAAGACGGATTCTGGGCGACCGAGGTGCCGTCTGTGGGCTCGGGAAGCTGAGGCATGGGATGGGTTCTCCTTCGCGGATCGCGATTGCCGGGCGGATGCGCCCACGATCCAGCGAAGCACTTCCGACTCACCGCGGAAAGGGGGGTTGACGGATGCCGTCGCCTCAGCTCTTCGCGAATGCGCCGACCCTCCCCAGTCAGCCGAGGAGATCGCCCATCTGCTTCGCGATGAGCTCGGTGGCGTACTTGGGGTTCAGCCGCGACAGCTTGTCCATCGTCGCGGCGTCCTTGCCGATCGTCGCGCGGAACCTGCCCTTCGCGATCGCCTCGACGATCACGCGACCCGCTTCGGCCGGCGTCGTGGTCTTGCGGGCGGATGCTGCCGCGTCGCCGTCGGGCATGTCCATCACCACGCCGGAGTTCGCCGCGATGTTCGTGCCGATCGCGCCGGGATAGATCGCCGTCACCGCGACCGACGTGCCCTGGAGTTCGGCGTAGAGCGCTTCGGTGAGCAGGCCGACGGCGGCCTTCGAGGCGCCGTAGACGGCCTGACCGGGCACGGCGGCGTAGGCTCCCATGCTCGCGACGTTGACGATGGCGGCATCCGGTCGCTCGACCAGCACCGGGAGGAACGCCTTGACCATGTGGAGCGTGCCCCAGAAGTTCACGGTCATGACCTTCTCGATCTCCTCGTAGGGGAGGTCGATGATCTTGACGAACTTCTGGATGACGCCGGCGACGTTGACGATGCCGTCGACCGCTCCGTGGATGTCGGCGACGGCAGCCGGCAACGCCTCGACGGCCTCACGGTCGGTGATGTTCACGGTGTGCGTCGACAGGCGGTTGCCTGCCGCGGCGAGCGCCACCGTCTCGGCGAGCCCGTCGGCGTTGAGGTCGACGCCGGCGACCGAGGCCCCGGAGCGCAGAAGCTGAAGGGTGACCTCGCGGCCGATGCCGTTTCCCGCCCCCGTGACGACGAAGACCTTGCCTGCGATGTTCATCCCTGCTCCCATGTGTCGAGGTGCCGATTCCCCTCGACGCTATCGCGTTCGCGGCGGTCGGATAAGGGTCAGATCGCGAACAGTGCGAGGCCGATGGTGCCGGCGTAGATCGCGGGAATGCCGATCCCTTCGAACCCGATGCCGCGCTGATCCCGGATGATGAGCCCGGCGGCGAGCACGGCCGTGATGAGGAGGGTCCCGCCGAGGAGCACGAGGCTCTCGTCGCCGGCGGCGGCATAGATCGTGCCGTCGAGGAAGAAGGCGTCGGCCACGGTGAGGGTGAGCACGTCGAAGACGTTGCCGCCGATGATGTTGGCGACCCCCAGGGTGAGGGCTCCGATGCGGATCGCGGAGATCAGCACGATGAGCTCGGGGAGGGATGTCACCGCCGTCGTCACCGTGAACCCGGTGACCCCGCTCGGCCATCCGGTCGCCGCGATGACCCCGAGGCCGGCCTGCCCGATGACCCACCCGGTCACGCCGACGACGAGCCCGAGCGCCGCGAAGGTGAACCACAGGCGCGAGAGCGGTCCGCTGTGCTCCTGCCCCTCCTCGTCGTCGCGCGTCTCACGCGTGCGGATCGGCGTCCACATCGGGGCCTGGTGCATGCGGCGCTGCAGGTGCAGACCGTAGAAGTAGAAGACCGGGATGAGAACGGTCACCGGATGGATCCAGCCGACCGTCAGCTGCGGCGTGGCGAAGGCGATGACCGGCAGGCTGAGCAGCGCAACGAGCACGACGGCCTGGAAGAGGTTCTCGATCGACGCCGCCGCGTGCTCGAGATTCGCTCGTCGATACAGCAGATCGGCGATCGCGAGCCAGACGCTCTGCAGGGCGATGCCGCCGATCGGATTCGCCAAGGCGAAGGCCGCGTCGCCCTCGAGCGCGCCGGTGGCGGTCGTGACGATCCCGGGGAGGGAGGTGACCGCACCGAGGAACACCGCGCCGGCGACCGCCTCGCCGAGTCCCGTACGGTCTGCCAGTTCATCGGCGGCGCGGGCCAGCCGCGAGCCGGCCACGACGACGATGCCGACGGCGGCGACAAGGGCGATGACGCTCGGCCACAGCGGCCACGGTTGCACGGTGACTTCCTCCCTCGGGTGTCTTCCGCCCTCGGGTCGCGGGATTCTTCCCTCGGGTTGCGGTCGAGGATACGGACGGCGACGCATCCTCACCCCGGACTCCCGCAGCGGCGGCGCCCGTGCTAGCGTGCCCGACCCGCGCGCGCCCGACCGGCGGACACGGCAGAATCGATGCATGGCCGCTCCCAGCCCCCACCTTCTGCCCGACCACGCGTGTCTCATCGTCCACGGCACCGACCGACCCGGAATCGTCGCCGCCGTCTCGGCCCTGATCACCCGCCACGACGGCAACATCGTCGCGTTCGACCAGTACTCCGACGACCCGACGGGCGGCGACTACTTCCAGCGCGTGGTCTTCCACCGGCCCGATCTCGCGGCGGCGCTGCCGATGATCGAGGACGACCTCGGGCGCACGCTCGGCGGCGGATTCGACCTGCAGTGGTCACTGACGGACCAGTCGACCCCCAAGCGCATGGCGATCCTCGCCTCGAAGCAGGACCACTGCCTCCTCGACCTCCTGTGGCGCCACCGCCGCGGGGAGCTGCCCGTGACGATCCCGATGGTCGTGTCCAACCACACGACGGCGGCCGAGGACGTGCGCACCTTCGGTGTGCCGTTCTTCCACGTGCCGTCCGCGCCGGGTCCGGACAAGTCCGAATCCGAGGAGAAGATCCTGGAGCTGCTCGTCGGCAACGTCGACTTCGTCGTGCTCGCCCGCTACATGCAGATCCTGTCGGGGGACTTCCTCGAGAAGGTCGGTGTGCCGGTGATCAACATCCATCACTCGTTCCTGCCCGCCTTCATCGGCGCCGACCCCTACAAGAAGGCCAAGGAGCGCGGCGTCAAGCTCATCGGCGCCACCTCGCACTACGTCACGAGCGACCTCGACGAGGGTCCGATCATCGAGCAGGACACCGTTCGTGTGACCCACGCCGACAGCTCGCTCGAACTCGCCCGCCGCGGCGCCGACGTCGAGCGTCAGGTGCTCTCCCGTGCCGTGCTGTGGCACGCGCAGGATCGCGTCATCCGCCAGGGCAACCACACGATCGTCTTCTGATCCCACCCTCGCGTCGGCCTCAGTACACGTACTCCATAAGGTCGGTGCCGAGCACGCGGAAGGCCGCGTGCGCCCGTGAGCGGTGCATGATCGACAGGTCGTCGAAGCACACGATGAGCGCGTAGGAGACACCCGCGCGCGGGCCGGCGAGCACGCCCGCCTCGGCGCGAATCCCGGCGCCGCGACCCGTCTTGTTGATGAAGAGCAGCCCGTGGTCGTCGTTGTCGTGCGCGAACGGATCGAGGCCCGTGGCCGAAGCGACCAGCGACAGATCGTGGTTGCGGCTCAACCACTCCGCGACGTGCGCACTCACCGACGGGTTCACCGCCGACGAGTTCACCAGGGCCGAGAACAGCTCCGACATCTCCGCCGCCGTGCCGAGCGCCACGTGGGGCGCGTCGTCGGGACCGCGGCTGTCGCGGAACCCGTCGAGCAGCGCGGAGCGCGGCATCCCGAGCTGCCCCAGCCGGTTGCGCACCGCCTCGAGCCCGACCCGCTCCAGCAGCACATTGGCCGCGAGCGCGTCACCGGCCGACGCGGCGAGCACGGCGAGATCGCCGAGGCTGAACGTCTGCGCGGCGAGGTGGTGCCAGAGGCCGGCCACCGACACCCCATCGGTGCTCGTGCGATCGACGACCTCGGCGGGGTCGAGGCGCCCGTCGTCGAATGCTGCCGCGACCTCGACGAGCAGCGGCACGACGCCGAGGCCGCCGATCGGCAGGGTGATGAAGTCGTCGCCGGAGAGCACCGCGTCACCGCGATCGAGGTCGGTCACGCGCACCGCGACCTTCGCACCCGACTCGGCGAGCTCGTCGAGCGCCGCGAGCGTCGATGCGAACGATCGACGGCCGGCGGCTGCCCGGCGGGGCAGTCGCCTGTCGTGGGGTCTGATCCGACGGGAACTCCGAAGGGGCTCCTCGGTGCCGCGCCTGGGCTCAGGGGGCGTGCCCACGAACGGTGTCCTCTCTGCTCGGGCTCGTGATCACCAGATGGTGACGCGCTTGTCGGGGTCGAGCCACAGCTCGTCCGACTCGGTCACCCCGAACGCATCGTAGAACGCGTCGATGTTGCGCACGATCTGATTGCACCGGAACTCGTTGGGCGAGTGCGGGTCGATCGTCAGCAGGCGGATGGTCTCGGCATCGCGCCCCTTCTGCTGCCACACCTGGGCCCAGCTGAGGAGAAGCCGCTGGATGCCGGTGTAGCCCTCGATGACGGGGGCGGCGTCGGCGATCTCGGGGCCGGCGTCGTCGCTTGCGATCGACAGGGCGTACGCCTTGATCGCGATGCCGAGACCGCCGAGGTCTCCGATGTTCTCGCCGATCGTGAGCGCACCGTTGACGGTGTGCTCATCGGCGAGGCCTCGGGGCACGAGGTGGTTGTACTGGTCGATCAGCACCTCCGTGCGCTCCTCGAAGGCCGCGCGGTCGGCATCCGTCCACCAGTCCCGCAGCGACCCGTCGCCGTCGAAGCGGCTGCCCTGGTCGTCGAAGCCGTGACCGATCTCATGACCGATGACCGCGCCGATGCCGCCGTAGTTCGCCGCCGCGTCGCGGTCCGCGTCGAAGAAGGGATACTGCAGGATCGCCGCGGGGAAGACGATCTCGTTCATCAGCGGGTTGTAGTAGGCGTTGACCGTCTGCGGGGTCATGTACCACTCGTCACGGTCGATCGGCTGGCCGACCTTCGACAGCTGACGGTCGTGCTCCCACACGTGAGCGCGACGCACGTTGCCGACGAGGTCGGCGGCGTCGATCTCGAGCGACGAGTAGTCCTTCCACTTCTCGGGGTAGCCGATCTTGGGGGTGAACGCGGCGAGCTTGGCGAGGGCGCGCTCACGCGTCTCGGGCGTCATCCATTCCAGCGACGAGATGCTCTCGCGATACGCCTCGACCAGGTTGGCGACCAGGTCGTCCATCTCGGCCTTGGCCCGCGGCGGGAAGTGGCGCTCGACGTAGACCTTGCCGATCGCCTCGCCGAGCGCGGCCTCGGTGAGGCTCACGCCGCGCTTCCAGCGCTCCCGGTTCACCGGCACGCCGGTGAGCTGCGTGCCGTAGAAGGCGAAGTTCTCGGCGACGAACGCGTCGGTGAGGAACGCAGCTCCCGCGTGCACGATCTTGAACCGCAGCCACGCCTTCCAGTCATCCAGGCGTTCCTCGACGAGCAGGCCGGCGAGACCCTCCAGGAAGCTCGGCTGCGACACGACGACCTCGGCGAAGGCGTCGGGATGGTTCGGCGCGATGCCCTCGCGCCACGGCACCAGGTCGGCGCCGGCGAGGCCGACCGTCTCGTCCCACGTGCGCAGGTTGTAGGTGGCGACCGCGTCGCGGCTGCGCACGTTGTCCCAGTGGTGCGCGGCCACCTCGGTCTCGAGCGCGAAGACGCGATCGGCGGCATCCGCGGCCCCGGCGACACCGGCGAGGTCGAGGATGCGCTCGACGTGCGCGCGGAAGGCGGTGCGGGTCTCGGCGAAGTTGTCCAGGCGGTAGTAGCTCTCGTCGGGCATCGACAGGCCGCCCTGCAGCACGAACGGCACGTATCGCTGCGGATCGCCCGGATCGGGCTCGACGTAGAGATCGATGATGCCGCCGACGCCGTCACGCTCGAGCACGCCGACGACGCGGAGGAACTCGGGGATCGTCGTCACCTCATCGACCATCGCCAGCTGCGCCGACAGCGGGCTCGCGCCGAGCTCGTTGACGCGGTCGACATCCATGAAGCTGGAGTACATGTCGCCGATCTTGCGGGCCTCGGTGCCCGGGTCGGCGCGCTGGGACTCCTCGATGATGGCGCGCACATCCTTCTCGGCCTGTTCGGCGATCAGGTGGAACGCGCCCCACCGGGCCTTGTCGTCGGGGATCTCGGTGCGGTCCAGCCACGATCCGTTGACGTGACGGAACAGGTCGTCCTGCGGGCGGATCTCGTCGCTGAGCTCGTCGAGCGCGAGACCGGATGCGGGGGCGTCGGTCATGCGTACAGGATAAGCACCGAGTCTGGGTCGTCGGTCGGAGTCTGGGCCGTCGGACGGCGCGTGGGTGTCTGCGGGCGACTCTAGGCTCGGAGCGTGGCCACCGCACGCGACACCCTGAACCGGGACATCCTGCGTCTTGCGGTGCCCGCACTCGGTGCGCTGGTCGCCGAGCCGCTCTTCCTCATCGTCGATTCGGCACTGGTCGGCCATCTCGGCACGACCCCGCTGGCTGCGCTCGGCATCGCCGGGGCCATCCTGCAGACGATCGTCGGGCTCATGGTCTTCCTCGCGTACTCGACCACGCCGGCCGTCGCGCGCCGGTTCGGCGCCGGCGATCCCACGCGAGCGGTCTCGGCGGGCATCGACGGCATGTGGCTCGCACTCGGCCTCGGAGCGCTGCTGGCCCTCGCCGGCTACCTGACGACGCCGTTCCTCGTCGGCCTCTTCGGCGCGACGGAGGCGGTCACCGCCGATGCGGAGACCTATCTCGGCATCTCGATGTGGGGGCTGCCGGCGATGCTCATCGTCTTCGCCGCGACCGGCCTGCTGCGCGGCCTGCAGGACACCGTCACCCCGTTGTGGATCGCCGGCCTGGGCTTCGCCGCGAACGCCCTGCTCAACGCTTTCTTCATCTACGGGCTCGGATGGGGCCTCGCCGGATCGGCCGTCGGCACGGTGCTCGCGCAGTGGGGCATGGTGACCGCGTACGTCGTCGTGATCGGCCGCCACGCCCGCCGGCACGGCGCGGGTCTGCGGCCGCAGCGCGACGGGATCTCGGGCAGCGCCCGCTCCGGCGGGTGGCTGTTCCTGCGCACCGTCGCGCTGCGCGTCGCGCTGCTCGCCACCGTCGCCGTGGCCACGACGCTCGGCACCGAGGAGCTCGCCGGGTGGCAGGTGGCCTTCACCATCTTCTCCACCGCCGCGTTCGCCCTCGACGCGCTCGCGATCGCCGCCCAGGCACTCATCGGCAAGGGGCTCGGCGCCGCAGACGAGGCCGGAGTGCGGCGGGTCCTGCAGCGAACATTCGCGTGGGGTGTGGCCTTCGGCGTGCTCGTCGGGCTCGTCATCGGGGCGTCCTCCGGGGTCATCGGGCTCGTCTTCACCGGGGATCCGCAGCTGGCGGCGCTCGTGCAGCCGGCACTCATCGTGCTCGCCGTCGCGCAGCCGGTTGCCGGAGCGGTGTTCGTGCTCGACGGCGTGCTCATGGGCGCCGGGGATGCACGGTACCTCGCGATCGCGGGCGGGTTGAACCTCATCCCCTACGTTCCGGTCCTCGTGGCGCTGAACGTCTTGTCGCTCGCAGGAGCAGCCGGGCTGGCGTGGTTGGCGGTGGCCTTCTTCGGCGTGTTCATGCTCGCGCGCCTGGCCACACTCGGCTGGCGTGTGCGCGGCCGGGCGTGGCTCACAGCCGGGACGTGAGGATAGCCACGGAGCGGTCGATCAGCCGGCCGCGTGGCGCCGGCACCACTCGTACATCACGACAGCGGCCGCAGCGCCGGCATTGATCGAGCGCGTCGAGCCGTACTGGGTGATCTGCACGGCGCCGGATGCCGCGGCGAGGGCCTCGGGCGACAGCCCGGGGCCCTCCTGCCCGAACAGCAGCACGCACGCCTCGGGCAGTTCGGCGCGGTCGACCGGCTGCGATCCCGCGACGTTGTCGACCGCGACGATCGGCAGACCCGCATCCACCGCCCATGCGGTGAACGCGGCGACGTCGTCGTGGTGACGCACGTGCTGATAGCGGTCGGTGACCATCGCGCCGCGGCGGTTCCACCGCCGGCGCCCGATGATGTGCACTTCCGCCGCGAGGAACGCGTTGGCGCTGCGCACGATGGAGCCGATGTTGAGGTCGTGCTGCCAGTTCTCGATCGCGACGTGGAACGGGTGCCGCCGGGCGTCGAGGTCGGCGACGATCGCATCCATCGTCCAGTACCGGTAGCCGTCGACCACATTGCGGCGGTCACCATCGGCGAGTAGCTCGCGGTCGTACCGCGGGTCGTCGGGCCACGCCGCCGCGCCGCCCGGCCACGGTCCGACGCCGTGCGCGGTCTGCGGCTCATCCGCGGCGGCCGTTCCGCCGTCGTTCCTCGGCTCTGTCACTCCGAAAGGCTAGCCCGGCCGACGTGCACCAACTCAGGCTGGGAGGTCCGGGGAAACCCTTCCCGGACCGGATTCGCCGCAAACGGCCTCGCGCAGCCTGAGTTGGTGCACGATGCGGGGCGGGACCGGCAATGCCGGACGATGCCGCCCAGGAATGTCGACGGCACCGGGAATGCCCGTGAGCGGAAGGCGGACGGGGGATCAACGCGGCGCCGGGACGCGCGCCTCCTCCCACCGACGTGCACCAACTCAGGCTGGGTGGTTCGGTGAGGCCCCTCCCGGGCGGGAATCGCGGCAAACGGCCTCGCGCAGCCTGAGCTGGTGCACGGTGCGCGATGCGGGGCGGAACGGGGGGCGGAACGGGGGCGGGACGGGGGGCGG
>CEQU01011295.1_pt1 | contig 13867 bp, 12 predicted proteins | sample 531031 | NCBI WGS metagenome assembly CEQU01 (sample SAMEA2621216, study PRJEB7988) | marine metagenome | isolation source: saline water (ENVO:00002010), including
TGTAACTGCCCGGTCTCTTCTGGACTAGCAAGAATAGTATCACCGCTAGTAATTTCGGAATCATCCAAGACAAAACCACTGCCATCAAAGTTAGTTGACGCATCAGTTTCTTCTACAGTCATCGTAGAAGAATCCTCTAAGACAAATCCACTGTCTGTCTCATCGTCGGAGATCGTAAACGTCGAATCGCCGTCAAACGACCCTTCATCTGCCGTATCCGATGACAATTCCGAATCGGACAATACGAATTCAGCTGAAGTGTCACCTGCTGGTGATGGCGCCTCATCAGTAAGCGTAAACGAGTCGGCATCTGCGCCAGATACAGAAGTTGACGTATCATCTAGAACTAACGCTGTCTCGTTCGATGTAGAGTCTGACGTCAGCCCCGAATTGCTAGCCATACGATCAAAGTCATCTTCGGTCGGTGCTGCAATTTCTTCACTTTCTGGCGAGGCATTATCACTGTCTTCTAAACCTGTTCGGGCACTCTCCTCAGCAGATGGTCCACCGCTCATCATACCGTTGAAAATCCACCAACCGCTGCCGCCGATTCCGGCCGCAACAATACATAGAACTACGGATCGCTTTATTAATTGCGCATTCATGGCATCCTTACCTATTCCTAAGTCTTCCCTGACATTTAGGTATTTGGGTAATTTAGAGAATGCAGTAAATAGCAAATCTGCGAAAACAGGTAAATACTGGATTCAGCTGGCAATGGCGCATTATGATGCGCACGGTAGCCTATGCACCAACCGCCGACTTAAAGCAATCATCAAAGAGTAATTGCCATTCAACACGCGTGATCTCCTGACACAAGTCCAGTCGGTTACTCCGTCCTTGTGCAACTTGCTGACAGAGGTCGACGAATGCAAAAGGATCATATGCTGCATTGGGCGCCAATTCCAAATCATCAATACCACCCTGAATGGCGATGATCTCATTAGAAAGTGTCTCGTAAACTTCATGATGGCTGACACTTCTAAACCAGTACTTGGCATTTGAATAGTCTTGCTCACGGCGGTGCATGATCGCATGCCAGTAACTGCCTGCAGTAGTATGAATCTCCTGACTGATTTCATGAGATTCCCAAATGAAGTTATGCCAGAGCCAGACGCCTGAAATACAACACAGTGCTGCATCACGATCAACTATGTTGAATTCTGAGAAAGCAGACTCGACAGTCAATGCTTCTAACTGAGATTGGACCGCTGTGTTCTTAGGACCTTCGTCAATTGCAATTGGTCTTCCGGAGTCAATCAGGTTTGCAAAAACTGAACCATATTGCATTGAGTTGTTTCCCGTTAGTTATCTTTCAGAATCTCAATTGCCGCGTTTCGTCCGCATGTACCCATGACGCCACCGCCAGGATGACTCGCAGCACCGCACAAGTACAGTCCCTTAATAGGACTTCGGTGATCAGCCCAACCAGGCACGGGCCTCATAAAGAACAGTTGATTCGGGGTCATCGCACCTTGCATAATGTTCCCACCGGTCAGACCAAATGTACGCTCCAGATCTAATGGCGTTAGCATCTGTCGGTGCTCAACTGCATCTGGCACATTGGGTGCATATCTGCCGATCAACTCGATACATCGATCTGCAAAGTCATCTTTAATTTCATCCCAGGTGTTTGTCCCTTCAAGAGAATAAGGGGCATATTGGATAAACACGTTCATGAGATGCTTGCCATCAGGACAAATAGAGTCATCAAGCACAGATGGAAGCGTGATCTCCAATACTGGTTCACTACTCGGCCAGCCAACAAGTGCATCAGCGTAAGCCTTTTCGATGTAGCCGAGTGTTGGAGAAATATGAATCGTCCCTTGCAGATGGTCGTTTGAGTCCTTGCGACAACTAAACTGTGGCAACTCTGACAACGCGACATTGAGCTTTGCCGACGCGGAACTGTAATCGATTCGGCGAACAGCGTTTTCAAAGTTCTCGGGCAACTCACCTTCGTCGAGCAACTTTAGAAAAGTGGTATTGGCATCAATACTCGATGCCACCACGGTGGATTCAATAAAGCTTCCATCACTAAGCCAAACACCTTTGACGCGACCGTTCTCAACAGCCACTTTTTTCACTGCCGTCTCGCGAATGATATCGACTCTTAAATCATGGCAAGCATGCGCAATAGATTCTGAAAGCGCACCCATGCCACCACGTACATATCCCCATACACCGCGACTGCCGCCTGCCTTGCCCATCACATGATGTAGCAATACATACGCGGTACCTGCGGCTGAAAGGGATTGAAAACCGCCGATAATGGCATCGGTTCCAAGTGTTGCACGGAGTACTTCCGACTCAAACCATCGTTCAAGAAGCGGCCTGGCCGCGCCATTTATGAGTTCCATTGCGTCAGGCAAGTCTTCACCAAGCTGCCCTAGCAAACTGTACATGTCCCACAAGCGACTCTTGTCTTTGAGCTTCTGGGGAAAGCTCTTCTTTCGCCACTCCTGCGGAAGCGGGAGCGGGTTTGGAGATGTGCGCTGCATCAACGGCTCAATTTGTGCTGCAACACGCTCAAGCATGTCGCAATACTTGGGATACGCCTCGGCATCTGCTTTTGAAAACTGGGCTATTTCACTTTGAGTTGCTTTTCGATCGGGCCCCATTACTAAAGAGCGGCCGTCCAGCAGTGGAGTGAACGAGGATGGATTGCGCTTGAGGATATCAAGGCCGTACTCCTTTAGCCTCAAGTCCGTCATGATTTGAGGTTCAAGCAGGCTTACCACGTATGCACCGGTCGAAACACGATAGCCAGGCCACAATTCTTCAGTGGTAGCACATCCACCAAGTACGTTGCGGCGCTCAACCACAAGTACTTTCTTACCACTTTTGGCCAAGTAGGCTGCACTTGTTAGCCCGTTATGGCCACCACCAATGATGATACAATCGTAACGATTCCGCAGATTCATTTATTATTCCGTGTGTTGCCTATAGCTTATGTATCCGAACCGTCTTTGTTGTCGGCCAAACACCAGGTCGAGCTGAAATCGAGTTAAAAAAGGACATACGCACATGTGCTGACATTATGTGTTAATCCTTCATTGAACCATGCCAACTGCAAAACAACTAGGCTTTCGGTGGCGCTTCATGCGTCTCGCGAACCTCTATAGGTTTTGGCTGACGGATTTCACCCCAATATCGACAGACGAGTCCCGATAGTATCAGGGTTGCACCGACAAGTGTCGTGGAATCCGGAGATTGATAGTCATCGAGATGACTCCACGCAACGAACACCCAAACCGGTACGAGTACCGGTTCAAGTAGCAAAATACCTGTCGCCTCGTGGCCTGGAATATGCTTTAGCCCAATGGCAAACAAGCAATAAGGGATCCCCATCTGAAACATTCCAAAACATGCAATCGCTATCCAGCCTCCGACTGAATCAGGATAAATCCCTTCGCTAATCACTTTGGGCAAGAACACCAGCGAAGTTACGATATGGTTTATCGCAATAACCCATGCAGCTTGCATGTCCTTCACCCATCGCAAACTAAGAACAACAAGCGCGTAAGTGAAGCCGACCATCATCCACTGGAAGTACTGACCTGCCGTACCCCCTGACAGGCTCATCGACAAGATAACGGCCACTCCGGTCATCTGCAGGCCTACCATGACCCAATCTAGTTTTGTCACACGTTCGTTAAGCCATAAGATTCCAATGATCACTATCCAAACAGGTGCCACGTATTGAAGCCAGATCGCTATGCTGGACTCTTCTTCGGCCATGGTTGAGAGATACGTGTAATTCATGGCTGCGAAGATAAGCGTGGTAGGAACTAATCGCCAATTCCACTCGAATTTCTTCACCATAGGCAGCAATACAATGCTGGCAAAAACGGCACGCCAGAATGCGAGTGCATAACCTGGCCAATCTTGAAACCACGGCGACTTCACGAAGAAGCCACTTGTACTCCACATTAGGGCAGCAATGAGAACAAGTATCCGGCCATGGGCTGGATTGATGCCCAACTCTTGAGACGTGGACAACCTGTTCTGAGAAGAGTTCATTCGCGAGTTTTCATATTCACATGGAATGACGTGTCATGAAGTTGTCACCACAGCAACTCAACGACTTTATGGTCGTGCCACATTGTTGATGGTATCGAGCAGCTCAGTGTTAATTACGACGATCTCCGGTGGAAAGCAAAGTATCGGAATTACCAGTGAAATTAGCCCGAGAATTGTACGTGTTTTTCCAAGTCGGACAGTGTCATCTCGAGTTGGCGGATGATCGGGTCCCATGAACATAACAAGAACGACCATGATCATCAGGTTGTAACTTTCAAAATACGTCATGGTTGCGATAACAGCCACCATAAAGCCGCGTGCAATCCAATGTGCTGCCCTACCAAAAATCGTATAGGTGACATGGCCACCGTCTAGTTGGCTAACAGGCATCATGTTCAAGCCAGTAACAAATAATCCAACCCAACCGGCGAGAAACATTGGATTTACTTGCTCCAGTGGAATAAGCCAGGGCACATCACCGTTGTTGGATGAGAATGGCGCTAGCAATTTGACAATCCACGGCACCTGAATACTAAGAAAGGATGGAGCACTCGCGTCTATATCAAGTCTTGAAATCCCAATCATGAGCACTGGGATGCAAATAACGAGACCTGCCAGTGGGCCTGCAATGCCAATATCGAATATCTCCTTGCGATCTGCCTTACGCCCGTCCATTGCAATCACCGCACCAAACGTCCCAATCATCAGGGGAGACGGTAGAAATATCGGATAAGTTGAAGGAATACGATACTTCAGTGTTGCAACGAAATGCCCCAACTCGTGGCTTAATAAAATGGCAATCACACATGCCATATAGAGGACGCCCTCAAGCCATCCCAAGATTACTGATTCACGAATCAGCATCCCGTCACCCGCAATTAACATCATGGGCTGGAATCGGCCAAACAAGCCTGCGCCAAATAAGAAAGTGGTCAACAGCGTTAGGCAGAAGAACAGCGCAGGCATTTTCCACTTGCGAGTAAACTGCGAGTGCCTAATCTCTGTCGTCGTTTCAGTCGTAGCGGAATCAGATGCCATATCCGTTTAAGATAACTGCGAGTAACCACTATATAAATACCGGGTAAACCTTGTGTAGCTTGTTACAAAAGTTCATTACTTGGTGTTCTGTTGCAATCAATTCGTCAGTGTTACACTACCGAAACAGGAGCCTTGTTCGCTTCTTCATTGATTTGGACATAGATTCAATCAATCGACTTCGTTTTTCCACGAAGAATTTCCAAGAACCGCATATAGATAACGCATTGCGTAATGACAAATGAGTGAAAACACTCCAGAACAAGATCAACAAATCCATGCAGCCGATGCAGGCGATAAACAAACAGATGATGCACCTAGTGCAGAGCCGGTAGATACCGAAGCAGTAAAACAGATTGCTGGCAGAATCAAAATCGGTTCGCGTAAAGACATCAATGAAGATAAGCTGCGTCCTGTTGATATGAGTCAGAGTGTACCTGGACCTGAAGTAGTAGGGCCGGTACCCACCCCATCAGTTGGGGATGAACTATCCGACGATCTGGAACAGGAAATAGCTGCTGCACTTGGCGACGCGAGTCTGGATGACCTAATTAGTGACGACGCTACTAAACTCGCCTCGACGGATATCGAAAGTAAACAACGTCGACGCGCAACAGTTATACGGCTCGACGGCGAAAACGTATTCTTTGCGCTCGGGGGTCCGAATGAAGGTGTCGTTTCCATTCGACAATTCGTCGAACCGCCGGAAGTCGGCACGGACATGGACGTTATTGTCCGGGAAATGAACACCGAAGATGGACTATATGAAGTCGCCATTCCAGGTGCGGCCGTAGAAGTTGGTGATTGGGGTGATCTGCAGGAAGGCGCTGTAATCGAGGTACACGTCACTGGACATAATGTTGGCGGCTTGGAATGTGAAGTAAACAGCATTCGCGGGTTTATTCCTATTAGCCAAGTTGCGCTATACCGAGTTGAGAATCTGGAAGAATACCAAAGCAAAAAGCTGATGTGCGTCGTAACAGAAGCCGATCCGCAGAAACGTAACCTCGTACTCAGCCATCGTGCTATCCTGGAACGAGAAAAAGTCGAGCAACGTGCCGAGCGGATGAATCAAATCCAGGTTGGTGAGATTTGCGAAGGCACAGTACGCAGCGTGAAAGACTTTGGTGCCTTTGTTGATATTGGCGGTCTCGATGGACTAATTCACATCAGCCAGATGAGCTGGGATCGAGTAAATCATCCAAGTGAGGTAGTAAGTGAGGGCGACAAGGTTAAAGTGCGGATCGAGAAAATCAATCCACAAGATGGTCGCATCGGATTGTCGCTTCGGGCCTTACAGGATCACCCTTGGACCGGCATCGACTCGCAATTCCACGTAAGTGATGTCGTAAAAGGTACGGTTTCAAGAATTGCCCAATTCGGTGCTTTTGTGAAACTGGCACCGGGAGTCGAAGGACTTGTTCATATAAGTGAACTTGCCCATCACCGCGTGAGCATGGTGAGCTCTGTTGTTTCCGAGGGCGAGGAAGTAGATGTTAAGATTTTGAGTGTGGATACAGAAGCACAACGTATTTCACTTTCAATCAAACAAACGGTTTCTGCACCTGAAGTAGATACATCTTCCAAGGATGAGGGTGTAGACGAACCTGCACGCAAAGTATCCATAAAACCATCCGGCAAGCCACTTGAAGGTGGAATAAACCGCCCAAGCGGTGGTGAGCAGTTCGGACTGAAGTGGTAAACCAGTCGATCATACATAAAATACAAGTGAGGCAATTCCATCAAGTACTTCCGCATTTGTGTGGATTCGCTAGAATGCTTCCTGAAACAGAAAATATAGTGGTTGCTAACTATCCAGATTTGGAGTCACATTAAATGAGCAATGCGGTAGAACTCACCGTTGATAACTTCCAGACAGAAGTTCTGGATTCTGATGTACCAGTACTCGTCGATTTCTGGGCACCTTGGTGTGGACCTTGCAGAATGATCATGCCTGCTGTTGAGGAGCTTTCAGATGAAAACGCTGGCTCGGCAACAGTAGGAAAAATCAACATTGATGAGCATAGCCAACTGGCTCAAGATTACGGTGTGCAGAGCATTCCTACACTGATCGTCTTCAAAGATGGTGAAATCAGTAGTCGGTTTCTTGGAGTTCAGGACAAAGCAACTTTGCAACAAGCTTTAGATGAAGCAAAAGGTTAATGGTTTCTGCTGAGCTTGAGCTCAGCGATTCTAAAATACGTAAAAATGGGATGCGGTCAGTTCGAAGAATTCGAGCTGACCGTTTTTCGTGCTTTTTTTGCCCGTTGTGGCCTATTTTGGGCAACACTATACTTAGGTGTTTCACCGAGTGTGCACCCGTAATTTATTGTTTTCTCACGCCTCGGATACATTTCGCAGTAGTTAGATACCGGATTTACGATTATGTCGTTTGACTTTATCGATCGAATTACCGATCTGCGACCCGGTGAGCGTGTCGAAGCAATTAAGACACTTACGCTTGCGGAAGAGTATCTAAAGGATCATTTTCCTCGCTTTCCAGTCATGCCCGGCGTTTTGATGCTTGAAGCTATGTTTCAGGCAAGCGCATGGCTAATTCGACAAAGCGAGGAGTTTCAACATTCCGTCGTCGTATTGAAAGAAGCAAGAAATACAAAATACACGGGATTTGTTGAGCCTGGCCAAACACTGGTAGTTTCGGCGGAAATAATAAAACAAGATGAATCTACCACCACCCTAAAAGCACGGGGTGAAATCGATGGAAGCGGCGCTGTTTCATCACGCCTTTTGGTTCATCGCTATAACTTACGTGAAAACGACCCGGCTGCAGCTGGAAAAGATGCTTATATGATCGAGCATTTGCGTCGCAAATTCGATCTATTGTATTTTCCAAATGCCGCTGATGAGGAATCCGAAGAAAACACCGCAGAGGCGTCTGAGTCCGCTTAAAAAACAAGATAATTACAAAAGAGGCTAAGACTCAAACAGATAATACGAATCGGCTTGGTCAATTCCTATGAGATATGACCCAAAGCCGGCCTTTTACGATTCCGACGTTCTGGTTAATTTAAAGGACGTAAAGAAACACATACGACACATTCACCAATTGGTTTTTGGAGTTTCACTGATATGCCGAGCAAAGAAGACGTCTTTGATGCAGTAAAGAACATTCTGATTGAAGCACTTGCTTGTGATGATGACGAAGTAACGATGGAAGCTACGATGGTTGGCGACTTAGGCGCCGAGTCCATTGATTTCCTGGATATCGTATTCAATCTGGAACAAGAGTTCAGCATTTCGATTGATCGAGGCGAACTATTCCCGGAAGACATTCTCAATAATGAAGAATACGTAGTTGACGGTTCCGTTAATGAAGCTGGAATTGCAGCCTTGCAATCACGCATGCCATTTATCGATCTCTCTGGTTTTGCGGATAACCCACGCATTCAGGATTTCGGAAATCTGCTGACAGTTGGCGACATTTGTTCTTTTGTAGCAAGCAAGAGCGAATAACGTCTGGCACACCTTGAGTTGCCTGAATGTTGTGGATCCTCTCCGCGTGTGATTGGATGACGCAACATATGACAAACATCCCTTAGGATCGACGTATGCGCTGGTACTGGATCGATAGATTCGTTGAATTCGTGAGCGGTGAACGAGCCGTCACGGTGAAAAATGTGTCTATGGGTGAATCACATCTGCATGAGTACTGGCCAGGTTATCCAATCATGCCGTCGTCACTGATGGTCGAAGGGATGGCTCAAACCGGCGGATTACTAGTAGGTGAAACGCAAGCCTGGCAGCACAGTGTTGTTTTGGCGAAGGTCAGCAAGGCAAGTTTTGAATGCGTGGCCAGACCCGGTGACGTCTTGCAATACACGGCTATCCTTCAAGACGTGCGACCAGATGGTGGACTCGTACAAGGAACGGTTCACTGTAATGGCGAAGAGTTTGGAGTCGTCAATTTGGTTTTCGCATGCCTGACTGGGGGAATGGCTGATGTAAATCAGTTTTACGATGCCGACTTTATTAACTTGCTGAGGTCGCTTGGCTTATATGATGTCGGCGTGACAGCTGATGGTGAGAAGCTATTGCCGCCCGCTCACCTGGCAGCAGCTGAAGAATCGCTCGCTGCAAATCTCGGTCTCTGAAGTCCGAAAGTGCTCATACCTGCGCTTCCCAGATTCGGCTAAGCGCTATTAAAATCTAGGTACGTGCTAAGTTAAAAAGCGCTATCGCGTCGAACAACAATTGTTCTGTAAGCTATGCGCCTTAGCAGTAATAAGCTCACAACGCATGTCATGGCGTTTCCGGAAAACTCCGGAAACTCTGGTGACGGGAGCTATATCACAAACAAGAGGTAATGAACATGACGCGACGCGTCGTTGTAACAGGTCTGGGTTGTATTACTCCGTTGGGAACGGATGTGGATACCCTGTGGAATAACGTCAAAGAAGGCAATTCAGCTGTCGGAAACATAAGTATCTTTGACGCAACAAAGTTCCCGACAAAGATTGCAGCTGAAGTTCGTAATTGGGACGTGACGCAGATCGGCGAAGAGGCGGAGGTATGGAAGAACCGTAGCCGCCATAGTGGATTTGCAGTAGGTGCTGCTAAGCAAGCCATCGAGTCCTCTGGTATTCAGGATTGCGACATTGATCGTGCGCGATTTGGACTCTACCTTGGTTGCGGTGAAGGCTTTCAGGATTTCCACGACTTCAATAGCATGGTCGCTGGGGCCATTACAGAAGAAGGACTGGATATGGCAGAATTCATGAACGTTGGATTCCAACGATTGAATTTTGAATATGAATGGGAACAAGAGCCCAACATGCCCATCGCTCACGTTGCGGGCATGTTCAATATACAAGGCCCCGTCGCAAATACGCTCACAGCATGTGCGGCAAGCAATCAGGCTGTTGGTGAGGCGACTGAGATGATTCGCCGTAATGCCGCAGATGTTATGCTGGCCGGCGGTGCACACAGTATGATTCACCCGTTTGGGTTGACTGGTTTTAATCTGCTAACCGCTTTGTCAACAAACAATGAGAATGCGACAGGCGCTAGCCGTCCATTTGACCGACTTCGCGACGGATTTGTTCTTGGCGAAGGATCTTCCATGATGGTGCTCGAAGAACTTGAGCACGCCAAAGCACGTGGTGCACAGATCTACGGAGAAATCCTGGGATACGGCTCAACAGCTGATGCATATCGAGTTACGGATCAGCATCCGGACGGTCGTGGAGCAGTCGGTTGCATGACACGCGCCATCAAAAACGCCGGAATCGATCCATCCGATATCGACTATGTAAACGCACACGGTACAAGTACTCCAGTTAACGATAAGGTCGAAACGAAGTCGTGCAAAAACGTTTTTGGTGAGGATGCTCCACCAATATCGAGTACCAAGAGCATGATGGGACATCTGATTACCGCTGCCGGTGCAACGGAATTGATGGTGTGCTTGTTGGCTATCAACGAAAACGTCTTACCACCAACGATCAACTACGAGAATCCGGATCCGGAATGCGATCTCGACTACGTACCAAACGAAGCACGGGAAGCTGAGTGTAACATGGTTCTCAATAACAGCTTCGGATTTGGTGGCCAAAACGTTTCAATGGTTGTTGGCCAATTCACCGACTAGCTGACGCTAGATACCTCTCGCAAGAGAATATCTCAGTACTAATACCCAATCTTTGGTGGGTTTGGAGCCAAAAAGTCGCGCGGTGCGCGAGTTGTGTAGTACGGATATGCCGTGGCTGCTGTCTGAGGACCACCGTGCATTCCTTGCATCGGCATCTGACCTTGAGCTGCGTGCCAGCCTGGGTTCAGCGGTGGTATATAGTCACTGGAAACTGGTCCCAATCGTTGCTCGGCGCCTGGACCTTGCATCGTCGCAGACTTTCTATGTTGCATTTGATTGCAGCCAGTTGCGGAAACAATCAATCCGATTAACAGCAGTCCCAATACCCTCTTCATTTGCCGCTTTTCCTTCTTCTTGCGTGGCAGCTGTCTCAAGTCACAAAACGCTTACTTGAGATTCATTCAGGCCCTGTTCCGACCCCGTGTGCATAATTTCAGCACTGCATAGACCTACACGGCCTGAAAGAGTTATCGGTTCATACAAACCGCAGAATTAAACAAATCGTTATAAGTCCACCTTTTGAACAGGTCATTTTTGCACCTGTACTAACGACAAAAACACCGCAAATACCGGTCGATATTGGTTCTTTAGATCGTTTTTGCTACAAGTACTGCTTGGAACTCACTATCATTTCGGCGCCAACGTATCGTTTATGGTAAATAAGCCCCGCTGGATTAATTCTCTCTGAGCTGATGAAGAACTTCTTTCGAGCAGTAAAACTAGGACTTCCACTGCGCATGACGCTCGTGGGAATCGTCGTTTGTTCGTTGCTCGTCGCGGTTTTTTGGAGCATTAACATCGGCACCGTTTACCCACTTGTTGAAGTGGTATTTCAGGGCAAGTCCGCGCCTGAATGGGTAGATGAACAGGTTGACTCATACCAGTCTCAAGTCGATACGCTTGAAGATGAAATCTCACAATTAAGTCAATCTGGAACAGCTAGTGGGCAAATCCAAACACTTCGATCCAAACTGGAAGCTGCTTCTAACTCGCTAGCATGGAGGCAGAAGGTACAGCCCCTTATTCACGATGTGATGCCCACGGATCCTTTCCAAACAATGATTGCTGTTGTGGCATTTATGCTTTGCGGAACAGTAATCAAAGGCGTGCTCTTAATGGTAAATATGATTCTGGTTGAGCGGTTTACTCAGCGAAGCATGTTCAGCCTCAGAAATCAGTTCTACCGAAATACTCTGCAGATGGAATTGGCATCATTTGGAAATGATCGCACTTCCGGTTTGATGAGTCGATTCACGAACGACATGAATCAATTACGGATGGGCGTAAACAGCTTACTTGGCAAAACAGTACGCGAACCACTGAAGATGGCCGCCTGTCTGATCGGTGCTGCGTTGATTTCCTGGCAGTTGTTACTGTTCTGTTTGGTAATAACGCCAATCGCGGGCATTGCAATTTCTGCTTTGGCCAAGGCGATTAAACGAGCAAGTAAGCGAGCCATGGAAGAAATGTCCAACCTTTACAAGGTGTTGAGTGAATCGTTCGGAAATATCGAGGTGGTGAAGGGATATACCATGGAAGAGCATGAGCAAAAGCGATTCCATGACACCGCTGAGCAGTACTATCACAAAAGCATGCGAATTGCATTTTTTAATTCGCTGAGTCGACCAACCACTGAAATCCTTGGCATGACAATTGTCGGCTTAGGCATGCTGAGCGGAGGCTATTTGGTTTTACGTCAGCAAACTCACTTATTCGGAATAGAAATGACACCATCCCCGTTAGGGTTTGGAGAAATCATGACATTCTTTGCGATGCTTGTTGGAGCGAGTGATCCATTACGTAAACTCGCGGACGTCTTTAATAGCATTCAAAGAAGTGCGGCTGCGGCTGATAGAATCTTTGAACTTGCAGATCGCCAACCGACTGTAAAAGACCCGGAAGATCCAACGGTAATGCCCGAAAGCATCGAGCACATCGAATTCAAAAACGTGTCGTTTCACTACCACGAAGACAACCTGGTGCTACAAGATGTCAACCTGAGGCTCAATGCTGGTGAGACGGTGGCTTTAGTTGGGCCAAATGGCTGTGGTAAGAGTACACTTGCCAGAATGATCACGCGGTTCCAAGATCCCACGGTTGGCAACGTATTGGTAAATGGAATTGATGTGCGAGAATTCAAACAACAAGACCTGCGTTCAGACATGGGTCTGGTAACACAAAAAGCTTTGTTGTTTGATCAAACAGTTTGTGACAACATTCTTTACGGCAGTAACCATGTCGAAGCAGATGCAGCGGTTGCAGCAGCGAAGCAAGCCAAAGCTCATCAGTTTATTTCTGAAAAATTATCTGAAGGTTATGACACTGTGGTTGGAGAAGGGGGTAATAAACTCTCCGGTGGCCAACGACAAAGGATTGCCTTGGCGAGAGCAATTCTAAGAGATCCCAAAGTGATGATTCTCGATGAAGCCACCAGCCAGGTTGATTTAGAGAGCGAACAGGTAATTCATCAGGTGTTGCGCGAGTTTCTTGTTGGGCGCACAGCAGTAATGATTACGCACCGCTTGTCGACGCTTGATTTGGCAGACCGTGTCATCGTGATGGACAAAGGCCGAATTGTAGACGACGGCACCCATGACGAATTAATGTCACGCTGTGCCATCTACCAACGCATGACCTCAGCCGGCCGCGCCGCCGGCTAATCCAACGCGAATTCAAGACAGGCATAGTTTTCAAGGAATTAAGCCAGATTTGAATTATTTTGAGCCAATGTCTCGGTTTTGGCACACGGCGTGCATTAGTAATCTTTAGAACCGTTGGTTTTCAAAGCTGCGCTATATGTGAAGCAGGAAAAACCTTGGTAGATGTGGGCTGTAATTAGAGAATTTACTGCCGTCATCTCAGCGGGGCTGGAACAGAAACAAAGAGCACAATAGACCGAAACACTGCCTTTTTTCCCATTAATACGAGAAGTTAGCGCTCTCATCCGTTATTTTTTGGGATGTTAAGGCAGGGCAGTGGCAGGCCCGTTGTGATCGATTGCATCTTCCCTTACAGGCAATCGATGTGCAGGTAAGGTTGGCTGGCAAAATCAGCCAGCCTTGCCTGTTTTTTTATGCTGTATCAAAACGATACATTTGTTCGTTTTTGATACTGAAATATTGTCTTAACAAATACGTATTGTGGAGGCACTCCTTAATAAATTGGAGTATATTCAATTGGAGGTTAATTCTCTGTTTTTCA
>CEQU01015661.1_pt1 | contig 13856 bp, 16 predicted proteins | sample 531031 | NCBI WGS metagenome assembly CEQU01 (sample SAMEA2621216, study PRJEB7988) | marine metagenome | isolation source: saline water (ENVO:00002010), including
TGATAACTTTGCACAGCATACTGTTGAAGAAACACTTGCAATGGGTCGTTTTGCAGTATTGGTTGATAGACCGGCAGAAGCAGAAGGTTTACCATATTTTAGAGGTTACAGGGCAGAGGAAATAACAAACTGGCGTACAGAAACAATTAACGGTGAAGAAAAGCTGGTACAGTGCATATTAAAAGAGGTTGCTGAAACACCTATGGCTGATGGTTTTGGTACAGAGCGTAAGTTACGTTATAGGGTATTAAATTTAACTGATGGCATTTACACGGTGCAAATATATGAGGAGAGTGAAGATGCTGAAGTATTTACTTTGGTTGATGAAATAACACCACAAAAAAGAGGTGAAAATTTTGATTATATACCGTTGCAATTCTTTGGTTCTGTTGAGTTAAATCCAAAAGTGCAAAAACCACCATTAATAGATTTGGCAAACGTAAATATAAGTCATTACAGAACAAGTGCAGATTTAGAACAAGGTAACTTTTTAACAAGCCAACCGACCCCTTACATTACTGGTTTAAAAGCAGATCAAATGGGTGATTTTCCTATTGGTAGTGGCAGTATGTGGTTTTTACCGGAAAGCAGTAATGTTGGTATGTTAGAATATCAAGGTGCTGGTCTTACTTTTTTAGAAAATGCGTTAACAAGAAAACAACAAATGATGGCACAACTGGGCGCAAGGCTTTTAGAAGATAGTAGGCGTTCTGTTGAAAGTGCTGAAACATTGCGTGTAAGAAGCAGTGGCGAAAGTAGTGTTTTAGCTAATTTAGCAAATAATTGTAGTATGGGTTTAGAGCAATGCTTAGAATGGTATGTAGATTGGGAAGGGTTAAACCCAGATATTGTAGAAGTTACGTTAAATACAGACTTTTTAGATAAGCGATTAGATCCAACTGAGTTAAGAGAATTGGTAAGTGCTTGGCAGAGTGGTGCAATACCATTAGATGATTTAATTTACAATTTACAGCGTGGCGAAATATTGCGACCAGATTACAGCATTGATGATGTAAAAGGTTTACTAGAACAAACGCCAACAACAACAGTTGGTAATGAGTTAGAGTTAGACGAGAGTGAAGACGAAAGTGAAGAGTAATGGCAGTTGGCAGACCTAACCCAGTTGGTAATATAACTGGCGCTAATGATAAAGTTGCCGATAATATTATTACTCATGCTGTAAATCTTGAAAGGTTAAAATCAAGTGAGTACCAAAAGGTATTTCAATTATTAGATAAACTTGAAATAGATTTAGAAGAAAAAATAAAAAAAATAGATGTTACTGCTGTTGGTGGCAAAGCAAGACAAAAAAGGTTTACCAAATTACTTGCAAATGTAAGGGCTACAATAAAAGCACAGTACGGTGATATAAATTCTAAATTTAAAGATAGTTTAAAAGATGTTGCTAAACTTGAACCTAAAGTTTTAGCAAACGGTGTTGGTAAAGCCGTAGCCAATAATCCTAAAATTGGTGTTGCATTAGTTCAATTTTTACCACCTCCCACAACATTGCAAGCGTTAGTTGATGACACTTTAGTTATGTCTGCACCAGTTAAAACACACTGGCAAAGGCAAGCTGGTGATTTAGTTGAAAGATTTACTGATGCAATGCGTGAAGGCATATTAGCAAATGAAAGTATTGGTGATTTGGTGCGTAGGGTAAGGGGTACAAAAGCCAATAATTTTAAAGATGGCATAATGAATGTCAAGCGTTACCAAGCTGAAGCATTAGTGCGCACAAGTGTTCATGCAGTAAGCAATAAAGCAAGGCAAACAACCATAGATAGAAATATTGATATCATTAAAGGTTATCAATGGCTTTCAACGCTTGACACAAGAACCAGTGATATATGCAAATCATACAGTGGTTTAACTTGGGATAGTAATAAAAACCCTATTGGGCATAAAAAAAACTATAGAACACCACCAGCCCATTATAATTGTCGTTCAGTAATTGTTCCAATGTTAAAATCTTTCAGTGAACTTGCCGGTAAAGATTTAACTTTTAATAATAAAAAATTTAGAAAAGGTTTTGAAGATGCTTTAGTGGCAAGTGGCATACCATTGGGTGAAGCAAAAAAAATAAAGCGTGGTATGCAAGCAAGCATGACCGGACAAGTTGCTGGCGAACTTACATACGAGACTTGGTTAAAAACAAAAAGCGTAAGCATACAAAAAGAAGTTCTTGGTGATGGGCGCTGGCAGTTATGGAATGATGGTAAAATTGGATTTGTTGATTTGGTTGACCAGCGTAACAACCCATTAAGTTTAGAAGAACTTATTGCATTAATAGATGAAGGTAAAACAAGTATTGCACAAGCCAGCAAAGTTGCAAAAGATTTAGCAAGGCAAGAGGCTAAAAATAAAGCCATAGAACAAGCAAATTTGGCTGTAAAAGAAGATAAGGCTAATGAACTACTAAATAAGTTTATTGGGGGCGTTACCGGCTTTAAAAACCACCAGAAAGCATATAATAAGTTAAGTAAGAAGTCTGGTTGGCAAGATTTAAGCAAACAAGAAAAAGTATCGGCAATTCAAGCTGATGTAGATAATTTAAATTTTACAGCAAAAGTTTCTACAATTAAAAAGAAAATAAAAGAGGGTAAAAAATTAAGCCCAAGTGAAGAAAAAACTTTGGCTGGGCTAACGCAAGATTTAAAAGATGAAATACAAGATTTAAAATCAACTAATTTAAAAGTAAGTGCGTTACAAAAATCATTACAAAAAGAAATACAATATACAAAAGAAATTTTTAAAAATAAAGTATTTGGCGATAATATTGTAAATCAAGTTTCATATATTGTTTTCAGTACAGACTTAAAAGATATTTCTGCAATGGAAAAAGCTATTGCTAGAATAAATGAAATAAAAATAATGCAAAAACAAGCATATATAGATGTTTTGTCTTTTAACCAAGAAATATTAAGTTACAGCCCAGCTAAATTAAAAATTTTGGCTGATGAAATTTATCCAGATGGTTATTTTTCTAGCCCAAGTACAGCAATAAGTAATTTTCTAAAGGGCGAAAAGATTGCGCCAAGTCTAAATGTAAAAGTATTAAAAAATTTAGGTGAAGAAGGCAAAGTATTAAAAGCACAAGGTACAGCTTTAGCAGATTTAAAAACGCAAGATTTATATATAAATTATGCAAAAGAAGCGCAGTTAAAAGTAAATAAAAAATTTAATTTATTAAATGAAAAGGCTGAAGAAAAATTAGAATTTATATTAACTGCTGGCAAAGGTAGTGGCAAATTAACGCAGAAAAAAGTTTATCAAAAATTAATAAAAGAAAAAAACCCAATACTTCAAGCTGATTTTGTTGATTTACTTGAATTTATTGAACAAGAAGCTGTAGCAGTAAAAAAATTAGCTGATTTTAATAGTTTAAAAAGCGTTGTTTCAACAAAAAGTGCGCAAGGTAAAGCATTAACAAAAGGCGAACAAAAGTGGTTAGATAGTTTAAATGATGAACAATTTTCTGAAGTAGATACAGCTATACAAGCTAAAATAGCAAAAGCTGGCAAAAAACAAGATGGTATTGTTGCAGTAGATGAAGCTAATGACCAGCAGTTGTTGTTTTCAAACATGGAACAAGTTGGTGGGCAAGGTGGTAGTAATTTAGGTGGTACATTTAAAGATAAAACCACTGGTATAAAATATTATATAAAATCACCAGAAGAAATACAAAGAACATATATTGAAATGTTATCTGCAAGATTATATGAAATGGCTGGTGTTCGTGTACCACGCTTAAAAATAATAAATATTGATGGTGAAATTGGTGGTACAAAAATAAACCGAATTGGAATTGCAAGCAAAATAGAAGATGTTGATGATATTGAAGTGCAAGACATGATTGGTTTAAATGGTGTAGATGAAAACTTTGCTGTAGATGCTTGGCTTGCTAATTGGGACGTTATTGGTGAAGGTGGTGCAAAATCATTAAATTTAAAACGGCTAAAAGATGGCAGTGGGGCTTTAAGGTTAGACACTGGTGGTTCTTTAATATATAGGGCAAAGGGTGAATTAAAAGATTTTTCTAAAAACTCTGTTCTTGAAATAAGAAGTTTGCGCACAAGTTCAATAAACCCAAATGCAACAGAAGTTTTTAAAAATTTAAATAATGATAAAATAGCAGTAGGCGTAGCAAAAATAGTAAAAATTACTGATGATGAAATACGAAATGTTGTAGCAGAAATATTACCAGCTAATATGGTTGATGAAATAACTGAAAAACTTATTGGCAGAAAAAATGATTTAGCAAAAAGATTTAAACCACAATTAGATCAATTAAACAGAAAAACCCCAACACCACTTGCTAAAGAGATAGTACAAACAGAAAAAGATGCCATAAAAAAGTCTGGTGCAAATGGTTATAGTTTAGCTATAGATAAAGACCAAATAGAAGACCAGTTGATACATTTTCATAATGATTTTGCAGAAGAAACATCAAAGCGTACAGTAAGAGCATATACAAAAATAAGGGGAAATGTTAGTGAGGAACTAACCAAAACGGTTAGAAAATCTGGAACAATAAAAAGTGGTTTTGATGTAAGTTCAGATGACAGTATGTTAATAAATACACTGAAAAGCATACAAGCTAGAACAGCAAAAGGTGATAAATTAGCTCCATATACATTTTCAAATGCTGATGAACTTATTTTAAAATATACAAACGTAAACAAATCAATAAATCTTGAATTAAAAGGCAAATTATCTGTAGCTGACAGTGCAAATCTCATGAATGCTAGAAGCGCAAATGAAAACATTATTGAGTTTTTAGAACAGTATAGACTTAGTGATAAAGTAACAACTTCAACACCAGCTTTTTATAACCCACCAGCTAATTTTAAAAAACTACTTGATGAAAGAGGTTTTTTTATAAATAGAAATAAAATAGAATTTACAGTTTTAGGTGAAGAGTCGGCAATCAAATGGACTAAAAATTCAAAATTTCAATGGAAAAAAAGAACCTTTGATAAAGGTGAAATAACTGGGGTTACTGATACACAAGGTAGAATTGTTAGAACTGATGATGATTATATTTTTGTTGACCATTATACAGCTAATGTAGATGGTGTTAAAGTAACATATTTCCCACAATATTTTGATGGTACAGATTTTAAAGATATTAATAATTTTGCATTACAAAACAAATTAACATTTGAAGTAGAAGATGCTGTAGATGGGCATAATAAAATATTAGATACTATGCGTAAATTAGGCATTAACGCTGAAAGGGCTTCAGATATAGATAGAGAAGTTGTATATTTAAGAAAATTACATCAAGTAGAACTGCACAAAAGTCTTGAAGAATTTATGTTTTTAAAAGATGACGTTTTTGAAAGTCCAGATTTATACAGAGTAATAAAAAAGAAAAATGAGTTTGATGCTTATAATAAAACAATAAAAAACATTTCAAAATTGCCAATAGAAAAACAAAAGCAAGCATATATTGATGAAATAAAACAATTAACCGGTGAAGATATTACACAAAAGGTAGGTTATAATCCCTTTGGTAGCTGGCAAGCAAACACACAAGGAAGAATTTTAACAAAAAGAGTTGATTTAGATACTGAAGAATTTAGCAAATTCAAAGAAGAATATGAAATTGCACACGTTATTACGGCTCGAGATAAAGTTGATGTTTTAAAACAAATTTTTGATAATGGTGGCACAATGACACCAACAGTTGATAAACTTAGAAAAGGTATAGATTTACATGGTATGTCACCAGAGGAAGATTTAGCTACTGGTGGTGCTGATTATTTTTTTACAAGAATAAAAGAAAAAGCAAGAGATAGCAGTAGCAATGTATTATGGAAAGCTGATCATTTAAAAAGACTTGATACACATTCTTACAGTAGGGATAGATTTGGAAATACAGTAAAGGCTGGAGAAAGTTTTGGTGAAAGAGCATATGGTATTAAAACACTAAAATTATGGGCAAGAAGAAATGATAATGAAACAAATTTTAAAAATGGACTTTCTTTGTTTGATAATTTAAACTTTATAAGATTGGACAGCCCAACAGAAGTTGAAGAAATAATTAATTATTTAAAAGAAAGGGGTTACACAAACTGGGTTGATGGTCGTGCATTAGATGAAGTTATTATGACTTTTAATACATATAGAAGAAAATTTGATGAAGGTAGCTTAAAATATTAAAATGAATGAAGCCGAACAAAAACTAGAAAACTATATAGCTGATAGAAAGCCGATACTGCACGTTAGTGGGGGTAGAATTAATTACATATGTAATTTAGTGTTAATTAAAAATTATACCTTTACAGGTGGCTTAAAAGCCGAAGGAATAGGCATTGGGTTGGATAGATGGTATATGCCTACAAATTATGGTGTAAGAGCCGTTAGATTTTTACAAGGTGAATTAGAAAGTGGCAGTGATGATTTTATATGGGATATTGGCAATATTGAAATAAGAAGAACTTTACCAGAGTATGGTGAAGATTTTGAAACAAATAGATGGAATGCAGAGTGCAAAAAAAATATAAGTAATGAGTTTTTTAAAGAATTACAAACAACATTACTTAAAGTTATTGTAAGTGATTATGATTTAATAAAAAAAGAAGGGGCTTAACGCCCCTTTAAGTTTGGAGTAAACTATTCCCATCTATTGGTTCTATCACGCAGATACATTTTAATCATGTCTTTTAAATCTATGCTTATATAATCACCACCACTATCGCCCATTCTTAAACATAATGAATGTTCAGCCGGTTTACCATCACAAGAATTATCAAACATATAACAATCCCACTTTATGTTTAAACCACTTTTAGTTTTTGTGGTGCAAGATAGTAAATATTCATCTTCATAATGCTCACAATCATTATCATGGTGGTTGCCTTTGTGTATCTTTTTACCAGCCATATTGATTACCCCCTTCCCTATAAAGTTCTGCTTCATAAAAATCAATTATGTTAGTCATTGCATCATTTATACTTTCTTCTTCAGCATATGAGTTCCACCATTTTGGCTGTAGTAACCAAGCATCAAAAGTAGTTTCTGTTTCATCTACGCCACTGTAATTATACAAATCTATAAAAAACATACGGTATGCTGGGTCGTTTCTTTTACCCATTATTGCTTGAAATTTTAAATGTCTTAATTTCCATTTTCTGTCATTTAATATTTCTGTATGTTTTTTAATATCATCTTCACAATATTTAATTAAAAAATTATCATAAAGGTTTTCCATTTTATTCTCCTTTGGGGGCTTGCGCCCCCTTTTGTGTTTAAGTTAACTTAATGATTTTGATACTGCGTTTTCAAATGCTTCAAATGGGTGCGATCCACTTGCTGTATATTCAACATCTAAATATTTAAATGTGCATCTTACTTCATCACCATCAAAAGCTGTTACACAACCAATAGTTTCATATGTATAACCATCAAAATATTTAACATTCCAAATTGGTCTTTCAGTTGCATAATAACCGTTAGTACCTAATGTTTCATTTCTTTCATAATCTCTTTCAAACTGAAAATTTGCTTTAAGTTCTGATTGTTTGTTGTTTACATAATCGCCCCAAGCTACGTTAGCTTGCTCATGTGATGGTAATACGCTTTTGAACTCTGTTGGGTATTTAACCATTTTTGTATAATCTATGTTCATTTGTTACTCCGTTTTGTTTTTGTATTTAAGTTATACATATAATATAGCGCCATTGGCACTATTTGTAAAGTCTTTTTTTACATTTTTTTAAAAAAAAATTGTATATTATTGTTTTTATTATGAAAAAAAATTACAAAAATAGAAATTATTTAGAATTTGTAAGCAGAATGCGTTGCATAATACTGCATAAAAGTTGTAATGGGGCAACCAATGCGCATCATTTATTAAAACCTTATGATGGTAATAGGGGCATGGGTTTAAAGGCAAGTGATAAAAATGTTGTGCCTTTATGTTTTTACCACCACCAAGAACTGCATGATAAAGTTGGCAATGAAAATAAGTTTTGGACAATGTATGGTTATGATGAAGATTATGGTAGGCGTATAGCTGAAAAACTATTTAACCATTATAAAAAAACCCCCTAAATAAATAGGGGGTTATAATATTTAATTCTTGGGAGGAAATTAAATGTAATTAAAAACTATTATCGTTTTCTAAATTTAAAGTACCCACCCATATCGGTAAAGTCAAATGTTTTACGTTTAAATTTTTTATTAATTTTAAAATCTTTAAAATTAAAAGCACTGGCATCACCGGCATTAACCATAACGCTCCAAACTTCATGCAAAGCGTCTAGACGTTTGTTCTTATGCAAACCCAAAACATTTTGGGCTTCATCTTTAAAATTTGAATAATTAATACGCAAAATATTACTTGCCACAACTTGAGCGACAGTTTCCTTTGGTATGCTTGCACGGTAAGGATAATCATTTTGAGGGGTATGGGTTGTATTTTTTACTGTTTTAAATACTTTTTCAATATCCCCTTTAAATCTAGCCCTTACCATTAAATTTTTTTTATTATTATAATCTTCTACAACGCTAAAAAAGGCGTTGGGTGTAAATAACCACATAAATTTCCTTTCATCTAAGTTAGGCGTTAGCCCACATTAGTAAAACTTTATCAATTAACTATGTTTAAAAAAAAATTTGTGAGCTAACCTTGTTATTATAGTGCCATTTGCACTATTTGTCAAGTTTTTTTTATTTTTTGTTATTTTTTTCTTGTCAGCTAGTGCCATTGGTATTATATATTTTTGCAAAAGTGAGGTTATAGTGGCATTAAAAAGCATTTATACTAAAAAAGAAGATATCCCAGAAAATTTACAAGAATATTATATTGAAAAAGATGGTGGTTTTCACCTACAAGCAGATGGGTTAGTGCCAAAAACAACAGTTGATGAATTTAGAAACAACAATATAAAACTCACAAAAGAATTAGAAAAAGTTCAAAACACTTTAAACGGTGTAAATGTAGAAGAGTACAAACAATTAAAAGAAGAAAAACAATTAATTGATGACCAAAAGTTAATTGATGCCGGTAAAGTAGAAGAAGTTGTTTTGAGCAGAACAGAAAAGTTGCGTAATACTTTAGAAGCAGAAGCAAACAAATACCGTGAAATTGCAGAATTAAATGAGCGAAAAGTAAATGATTTAATTTCGCAACAAAATGCAATGACTATTAATAACCGTTTAAAAGATGAAGCTATAAAAGCTGGTGTAGCGCCAACAGCGTTGCAAGATGTTTTAAGCAGAGGTTCACAAATTTGGCAAGTGCAAGATAATACGATTGTAGCTATGCAAAACGATACGCCTTTGTATAGTAAGAATGGTTCAGCCAAACTTACGATGCAAGAGTGGTTAGAGGACTTATCAGAAGAAGCTCCTCACCTTTATAAATCCAGTTCTGGTGGTGGTGCTACTGGGGGTGGTAGTCTTGGTGCTAGAAAAGTTTCTAGATTAGATCAAGGCGCATTAAATACCAACCTAGAAGCAATCGCTAGTGGAAAGGTCGTTGTGACCGAATAGCATACGGTGTATGCGACAGACTTACGGTGTAAATCTGCTTTATTACTAAATCTTAATCTATAACTATAAGGAGACTTTAGTCATGGCTAATACCATTACTAATATACTTCCAAAAATACTAGCTCGTGGTTTATTGGCGCTACGAGAACAAGCAGTAATGCCTCGCCTAGTAAATTTGGATTACAGCAATGAAAGCGCCCAAAAAGGCGATACAATCGATGTGCCAATTCCAAGTTCGCTTACTGTAAGTGATACTGTACCTTCAAACGTATTAGAAGCACCAGCAGATAGCGCACCAACCAAAGTCCAAATATCATTAAATAATTGGAAAAAGGTTAATTTTCATTTAACAGATAAGCAGTTAGTTGATATTGATAAAAACGAACACTTCATTCCAATGCAAATGTCTGAAGCTGTTAGAGCATTATCAAACCAAATTAACTTAACTGTATTGCAAGAGTTCAAAGGCGTTTACGGCTTTGTAGGTACTTCCGGTACAACACCTTTTGGCAGTAATGTTACAGATGCAACTAATGCAAGAAAAGTTTTAAATCAGCAGTTATGCCCAAGAGATAACAGGCGTATGGTTCTTGACTTTGATGCAGAAGCAAACGCACTGGCATTAGCAGAATTTCAACGTGTAAACGAAAGTGGAGACATTGGCGTTAAGCGTGAAGGTGAAATTGGCAGAAAGTTTGGTTTTGACATTTTTACTGATGACCAAGTTGTTACACACACAGCCGGTGGCAGTGGCACACCATTAGTTAACGGAGCGTTAGCTGTTGGTGATACAAGCGTTGCTATCGATGGCATGAGTGGCACAAGTGGTTTTGTAGTTGGCGATGTTGTTACATTCGCTGGTCATGCACAAACTTATGCAATTACCGTTGCTCCTACAGCAAGTAGTGGCGCTCAAACAGTTACAGTTAGCCCAGCAATTAAAGCAATAGTTGCAGATAACGCTAGTGTAACTAAAAAGGCTTCTCACACTGTTAACTTGGCTTTCCATAGAGATGCGTTTGCATTAGCTATGCGCCCATTAACATCAGAGACAGCCGGTGATGCATATGGCAACAATATTGTTTCTATGACAGACCCAGTAACTGGACTTTCAATGAGATTGGAAGTTTACAGACAGTATAAGCAAGTTGTTTATGAACTTGATGCTCTTTGGGGCGTTAAGTTGATTAGACCGGAATATGCTGTAAGGATAGCTGGTTAATTTTAATTATTAGGGGGGTTCACGCCCCCCTTTTTTAAAAGGGAATTGTTATGGAAACTATTGCTGTAAGCAAAGGTGGCGCTGAAGCCGTCATAAATATTGATGAATTAGATGAATGGAAAAAAAAGGGTTGGACAGACCAAAAAGAACCTAAACGAGCAAGAAACTCAGATGGCACTTTAAAAGCTGATGATAAAAGCACTAAAGATGTAAATGAGGCTTGGGAAGGTGGCAAAGCACCTAAAACAAAAAAATAAGTTTTAGGAGTTTATTATGCCAACATTAATAGTTGAAACTGGTTCAGCAATAACGAATGCAAACGCTTATTGCACACTGGCAGAAGCAAATTCTTATAATGATGAACACCCACATGGTACATCATGGTTATCTGTTTCATCTAATGACAAAAACCGTGCAATAATAATGGCATCACGCACGTTAGATGAACAAATTGATTGGTACGGTGAACCAACTTTTAATATGGCAGAAAGTATAAGCAGTTCTAATGCCGGCAATGTAACAAGGCAATTTTTACGTTTTCCAAGAAGTGGTGTTTATGACCAAGATGGTTATGTTTTTGATAATAAAAGCATTCCTACATGGCTTAAAAATGCAACTTCAGAATTTGCAAGATATTTAGCAGAAAATGATAGAACAGCAGAACCAGATACACAAGGTTTTGACCAAGTACGTTTAGGTTCATTAACTGTTAATATAGATAAGTTTGATCAACCCCCAATTTTACCAAGAAGTGTTTTAAACATTGTAAGACCATATGGAACAGTTCGTGGTTCAAATGTTGGCATGGTAAGGAGAAGTTAATGACGGCTGGTGAAGCAGATTTAGTTTGTGATCAAGGCGCTACATTTAATGTGGTAGTTACATATAAAAATTCTAGTGGCTCTGCTATAAATTTAACTGGGTATGGGGCTAGAATGGATATAAGATATGGGCAAATAACCGACTCAGATATTTTACTGGCTTTAGGCGCATCTAATAACTATGTAGCAATAAGTAATGCTAGTAATGGTCAAATTACAATAAATATACCGGCAAACGTAACTGATAATTTTAACCCACAAACATATTATTATGATTTAGAAATATATAATACAAATGTTTCACCAACTTTTGTTGATAGAGTAATAATGGGTACATTTGAAGTTACGCCACAAGTAACAAGTAGTGCGAGTTAAAAATGACAACAAATACAGTAGTAATTACAGAAACACAAGTAAATGTAACAAATGTTGGAGAGCAAGGGGTAGCTGGACCAAATACAATACTTAACAAAAGCGTAGTAGATGGAACGGTAAGTGTTAATAATTCTTTGTTAGTTTACAATAGTAGTAGTGATAAATGGACAAGCACTGTAGTGCCAGTAGGGCTTACAATAAGTGGGGGCAGTTTTTGAGCATTGCTGAAAAAAATGAAAAAAATTTAAAAATAAATTCTTCTATGGATAGAAAGGTTATTTGCAATCAAATTATTAAAAACTATCAATTTAATGCAAAAGAACATAACAATAATAAAAAAGAAGTTTATGAATATGAAGTGGTATATTTAGTGAATACGTTAACACCAAGAGTGGGCGCAGTGTTAACGGAAGAGCAGTTAAGTGAACTGCAAAGTGTCCAAAAACTAAACTACGAAATTAAAAGTAGTAAAGCAACCATAGTGAGGTAAAAATGGCTAATACATTACAAATAAAAAGGTCTAATAGCACAAATACCCCTACAAGTTTGGCATATGGTGAGTTAGCTTATTCACAAGCTTCCGATAAACTTTACATTGGTAAAGCTGACGGCTCTAGTGTTGAGGTTATAGGTGGTGCTGGTGCTTTTTTAAGGTCTGACACAAACGATACTTTTGGTGGTAATTTAACAATCACCGGAAACTTAACGGTAAGTGGAACAACTACTACAGTTGACTCAAATACTGTTTCTATAGGCGATAATATACTGGTGTTAAACAGCGATGCAACCGGTTCGCCATCTCAAAACGCTGGGCTAGAAGTTGAAAGGGGTTCAAGTGATAACGCTATCTTTCAGTTTAACGAAAGTGATGATAGGTTTGAGTTTAAAATTGGTTCTGCAATAGCGCCAATAAAAGCAAGCAATGCAAATTTAACTGGCAACATAGATGTTGTAGGTAATCTTTCTGTAGACGGTGTATCTAATTTAGATAATACAGATATAGATGGTACGCTTACAGTTGATGGAAGTGCAGTTGATATAAACGCTACTTCAACTTGCACAATAGATAATTCAAATGCATCAAATGGCATTACCATAGGAACAAATAGTTCTGGTGTACCAGTTTCCATTGGGCATACTACTTCAGAAACGTTTATAAATGATAATTTAAATGTAACTGGTGATTTAGTTGCAAACGGTGATATTAAACCAAATTCAGCAGATGGTGCAAGTTTAGGTAGCGCTGATAGAGAATTTTCTGATTTATTTTTAGCAGACGGTGCAACAGTAAAATTTGGTAATGACCAAGATACAATATTAACACATACTGATGGCGCTGGTTTAACATTAAACAGTACAAACAAAATAATGTTTAATGATGCAACCCAGTTTATACAAGGTATAAGCGCAACAGTTTTAGGGTTAGGTGCAACTGATGAAATAGATTTAACTGCTACTGCAATAGATATAAATGGAACTTGCGATGTTTCTGGTACATTAACTGTTGGTGGCGCATTTACATCTTTGGGTATTGATGATAATTGTTCAGCAGAAAGATTACAATTAGCTGATAGTTCAATAGCAATTATGGCGAGTGGCGTTACATTAAGTGGTTTTGCAAGTGGTTCAAGCACATTAGATAAGTTTGTTATTGATGGGGGTACATTTTAATGGCTAACACAGTACAACACAAGCGTAACACAAGTGCTGGGCAAGAACCAAGCGCAAGTGATTTATCTGCTGGTGAAATTGCAATAAATACAGCAGATGCAAAATTGTTTATAAAAGATACAAGCAACAATGTTGTAGAAATTTTAAATGGGGCAGATAATGAAGCAAACGCACTAGCGCTTGCAATCGCTCTTGGCTAATAGGGAGTTAACATGGCTAATACTTTTAAACTCAAGACAAAAGCTGGGGTAACTTCACTTGCA
>CEQU01025273.1_pt1 | contig 13781 bp, 9 predicted proteins | sample 531031 | NCBI WGS metagenome assembly CEQU01 (sample SAMEA2621216, study PRJEB7988) | marine metagenome | isolation source: saline water (ENVO:00002010), including
CCCATCTACTAGAGGGTAACGCAATGAGAATTCTTGTGCCATCCTAACCATTGTGTCATAGATTGATTGATCTCCGTGAGGGTGATACTTACCCATTACTTCTCCAACAGAACGTGCAGATTTGCTGAATTTCTTATCTGCAGTATGGCCTCCTTCATGCATACCATACAATACTCTACGATGTACAGGCTTCAGCCCATCTCTAGCATCTGGAAGAGCTCTTCCGATAATTACAGACATAGCGTAATTGATGTAAGAATTCTTCATTTCTTCATTCAATGGACGATTTAGCAGATTTGCATTTGACATTTCTGCATCCTCTTCTTTATCTTCAATCTCATCAGATGTCAAGGTTGGTCACCTCCTTTGCATGGCGCTCAATAAACGCCCTTCTATCAGGAACATCTTCTCCCATCAAAATCTCAAACATTCGATCTGATTCTTCAGCATCCTTGACGGTAACTTTCAACATTGTACGATTTTTTGGATCCATTGTGGTATTCCAGAGTTGGTCAGGGTTCATTTCACCAAGACCCTTGTAACGCTGTACTCCAATCTTAGCATTTGGATTATCGCCTTTCAGTTCATCGATAATCTGGTCTCTCTCTTCATCTGAGAATGCATATTTGCTAACACGGCCTTTCGATAACTGGAACAATGGAGGTTGAGCGATGTAAACATGCCCTTCGGTAATTGCTGGGCGCATAAACCTCCACAAGAATGTCAACATAAGTGTACGAATGTGTGCACCGTCAATATCTGCATCTGTCATTATAATTATCTTAGAATATCTTAACTTAGATGGATCAAACGAACCTTCATCTTCAGGATTATTTCCTACACCTGCTCCAAGTGCCCTGATCATTGTTTGAATTTCCTGATTTTGGAAAACTTTGACCAAATTGTGTTTTTGCCTTTCTACATTGAGGATTTTTCCACGCAGAGGTAAAATCGCCTGTATTCTGCGATCTCTGCCCGTCTTTGCAGAACCACCTGCTGAGTCACCTTCTACAAGATATACTTCACATTCGCTAGGGTCTCTTGATTGACAATCAGCAAGTTTACCAGGTAAACCTCCGCCTTCGAGAACACCTTTTCTACGAGTCAATTCTCTGGCTTTCTGGGCTGCTTTTCTAGCCTTGGAGGCCAATAGAGCCTTTTCGATGATTGTCTTAGCTACAGATGGGTTTTCTTCAAAGAAATCACCTAATTTCTCGTATACTACAGTCTGAACTACACCGGTGACTTCGCTACTCACGAGTTTATCTTTGGTTTGAGAAGAGAAAGAAGGGTCGGGGTGTTTGACGCTGACTATCGCCGCTAACCCTTCTCTTACATCATCACCAGACAATGCTTCACCTTTGAGCATATTTCGCTTTTTGGCGTAAGAATTCAAGCAACTAGTCAATGCTGTGCGCAGACCCGACATATGAGTTCCACCGTCTTTATTTCGAATGATATTGGTATAACAACGGATAGATTCGCTGAATGCATTAGACCATTGTAAAGCTAAATCTACGGTTACAGTTCCCTTTTCGACTTCTTTCTCTCCAGAAATTTGAATGACGTCTGAATGCAAAACTTCTCTTGAGGAATTAATTTGTGAAACATATTCTGACAAACCTCCCTCATAATGGTGCACGCTAACATGCGGATCTTCGGAGCGAGAATCCGTAATCTCGATTTTTAGCCCAGCATTCAAAAATGAGGTTTCCTTCAGCCTAGTATCAATTTGTTCGAAATCAAACTCTGTGATGTTTGTAAAAATACCCAAATCCGGCTTGAAAACAATCAAAGTTCCTGTATCTTCGCAATCGCCTGTAATGTCCAATTTGCTGACTGGCACTCCTGCTTCGTATCTTTGATGGTAGACCTTACCACCGCGATGGATAGTAACTTCCATCCATTCGGAAACTGCATTTACCGCTGAAACTCCAACGCCGTGCAAGCCTCCAGAAACCTTGTAAGAACTATTATCGAATTTTCCACCTGCGTGTAATTTAGTCATGATAACCTCGGCTGCAGAAATTCCAAATTCTTCATGCTCGCCCACTGGTATCCCTCTTCCAAAGTCTCTCACTGACAAAGATCCGTCCGGATTAAGCCCTACTTGGACTAAGTTTGTATGGCCCGCTAAGTGTTCATCTACAGAGTTGTCCACTACTTCCCAAATGCAATGGTGTAGAGCAGAGCCGTCATGAGGGTCTCCGAGATACATTCCCGGGCGTTTTCGCACCGCTTCGAGCCCTTCTAGCACTTGTATACTCTGCGCACTGTATTCATCTGTCATCGACATACCCCGGACAATATTTTTTGAGTTAGAAAAAGTCTTCGTAAATTACCATTTTTGCTACGTATTTCCACTCGTTTTTTTACATAAAAAAATATTCAAAAAAACCGTCAGAATTTCGCTTCAGTCGGGCGATTTACGCCGAGCCCTCTCTACTCAATTACAAGGGTGCCAAAGGGGGTATATGAACATACTCAACACCCAGCCTTGAAAGTGAAGATTTTGAGAAAGAAAAATGGCCCGAATATTGTCAAATTTCAAAAAAAATGCGATTCTTCTCGTAACATAAATAATCGCAACCGTTAATGAAGAAGGGAAGGTCGCCGACAGCATGGCTGACCCAAAAGTATGCGTTGCTCTCGATGGCACAACTGTCGAAGAAATGACTGACGAAGCTGCACGCGCAAACTTAGCAGGCGCCGACATGGTCGAAGTTAGATTTGATAGACTGTACCTAATCAAGCCCGACCCTACTATTTCTGACGAAGAAGAAGGCGAGAAACCAGTATTGCCCCCTGAGAATGATTGGGACACTGTTGACATGTCCGAAGTTGATGTTGATGCATCGATTGCTGCTCTCAAGGAAGGACTTCCTTTGCCGGTAATTTTCACCGTAAGGCCCGTTTCAGAAGGTGGCTTTTTCCCAGGTGTAGAATCTGAGAGAATTGAAATACTTCAGAAAGCAATCGATTCCAAGGTATCTTGGATTGATCTAGAATTGTCAATAGAGGATTCAACTAGAAAGTCGCTTCAAGACTCGGCAAATGCCAACGGATGCCAAATAATCGCATCATCTCACGATATCAATGGAACTCCAGACGCAGAATCAATTGTTTCACTAGTCAGAGATAATCAAGGTGCAGGAGATATTGTCAAATTCTGCGGAACTGCAAACAATCACGGTGACGCACTGCAAATCGTCGAAGCGGCTACTGAATTGACTGGAGAAGGTCTGAGCCATAGCCTAATGTCGGTCAACAGTGGAGGAGATTGGGCTAGAATTCATGCTCCAATGCTTGATCAAAGCCTAGTTTATGCAACTATGAGAAATGAATTCAGAATCTCAGATAAAGGGCTGGTTAATGTTCGCGACCTAAGAGACGCCTGGTCTCTTCTAGAATACTAATCTGGCTATTTTTGCTCGAGAGAAGGCACCATGCCTTTCTGTAATTGTTGATTTTCATTAGTTAGACTCAATCCCGAATTCATGTAACGCTTGTTCATGACGATTGGGACTACTAAAATACCCATCATCAAACCACAACACACCAATGAAACTGTCCAATTAGGGAGGACCGTTGACCTTGGTTCAGAAACAACCGAAACATAGGCTACAATCTCTGTTTCTGGTTCTGCGTCATAGCGATGTGAATTGTTTGTATTGTCAACTACGATGTTGAAATACTGATTTGTTTCATCTCCAAACAAACCACTACTAACTTCTGGGCCATCTAAGGATACAGAAAATGAAACCTCTTTGACATCTTCATATTGATGTGAATCTCTGAATGAATGCCAACCAACAACAGTAAAACTGCGCCATTCTGGAGGGACATCACTAGTTGGATCATCGTCGTCTCTATGCTCTTTCAAACCCCATGCGCCATGCGCTACATCGTAAGCTTGGGTATAACGGTCATACTGAGAAGTAGTCATCAGATAGACGTCTGCAGATGGGTCAAACGAATTGTTTTCTGTCTCTATTGTAACACAAATCGTTGTACGTCTTTCGTGATCAAGATTAACACGCAAAGTGCCCACTGCGTCATTTCCAATCGCCATCATGGTTGTGAAATCTTCTCGTAACAATCTCAAATCATTATTCGGCTCCCAAGTCATCCAATCTTCCTCGGGCCCATCATAATCCTCCATCACTTCTGCTTGACCCTGGTCTTGCCCTCTGCGGTCGCCTCTTTCTTCAAACTCGAAATCGTAATCATAGACATTAGGAACCTTAGCAAGCCGTTCTACAGTCTTATTCCAACTAGGAGTTACAAAATCTCCGTTGTCGCAATTTGATTCAGCAGAAACAGTCCCAACTGAAGGTAATGAGGAAGGCACGACCATGGGTAGAAAGAAAATTACCAGAACAATAAGATTCAACCTCAGGCCCATTTGACACCCCCCTATGGGGGGTGAGACACCCCTAGGGGGTTAATCGGTTTTCCCTTCAACGTCTTCGGCGAAGAGGCCTTACATAGCCAGAAGCGCTGCTTCGACGTTCATCTTTCGAAAGTATACCTGGCGCAGGAGGAGGATTATGTTGATCCATACCCAATACGCCACCATATGACTGGACTTCATCGACATCATATGTCGCAGCTGCTTGCTCTGCTTCTTCTTCGATTTCAGTTGGACTTCGCATTACTGCCCATCCAAGAATTAGAACAGCAACGATTAGAGCGAGAACCAAGAATGATTCTCCACTAGCATCCACTAACCATTCTTGCCAATCTTGAAGTGAGAAATCCGACAGACTTGGGTCAGCTACTTTTTCAGCCAAAATTGTGACTTCTGTTTCTTTGTAGATGCACACTCCCATGCCATCGCAAACTGAAACTTTGACAGTCTTAATCCCAACATCATCCCAACTAGCAGCGACTCTAATCCCATCTGCTCCAGAAGGAGTAATCCAGTCGTCTGTTGCATCACCGTTTCCATCCGCATCGACATCTAGGTCGCTTTCCCATAGAACAACGATGTTCGAAGAGATCCTTTCGTCCCTATCAGTATGCAATCCATCATTTACATCCAAATCTCGCCACACGACATACTCTGATAGGTCTTCAGCATCCGAAATGTTAGCATCTAGAACCACAGACTCTCCGACATAAATTGTTTCAGTGATATCGAATTCACCAATCACTGGGATTTCGTTTACAACGATGTTGAATGTAGCCCTAGTTACGTCTCCTGTTAGGTAAGAATCTCTGACCGTTAGTGATACCTTGTAGGTACCTGGTCTATCGAATGCATGCCAAGGCATCGGTTCATGAGAAATCGGAGTTGCATCTCCGAAATCCCAAGAATACTCAACGATTCCATTCCAATCCGAATGATTCGATTCTAATGGGACAAATCTGCCCTCATAGGTCCTATCACCGTCTCTGGTACCTATGGAATCGAAATACAGCATCTGCCCAGGAGTGGTGACTACATTTCCATCGTCATCGAATGTATGTGAATAATCGAATGATGCGCCTTCAGCAATTGGTGTTGTAGTGGTCACTAAATCCCCGTTATACCAAACGTCAAAGATTTTAACAGAAATTATTGGCTTAGGATTTTGAATTCTTATCGTCAAAGTCCTAGCCTCACTTTCCATTCCATTTTCATCGATTACAATCAATGTAACTGAATGTTCGCCAGGCGTTGAGAAATTGTGAATAACTAGAGAATCGTTAGATGTAGTGCCATCTGAAAAGGTCCACATGAATTCAAGATCGCTAGAATCCCCTACTTGTCCATCAGGGTCGTAACTTGTTCGTCCATTGAAGGTGTAAGGAACATCAACTTGGCCGTCCTGAACTCTGAAATCAATTATCGGACTACCTGCTGAACCCGAATCTCTCACATCAAATTGTGCAACCGGTAATTGATTTAGAACTTGGACCATGACTTGGGCGATAGATTGTGCACCATCGTCATCAGTGACTGTCAAATTAACATATTTGACACCAGGAGTGGACCATGCCACCATAGGATTTTGTTCAGTAGATAAGAAATCTACGAACAAATTGGTTCTATCAACTGCGCCGCCATCAAGATTGACGCCTTCTACGAAATCCCAATTCCAACCAACTAATTCTCCATCCACATCATCGAATATATCTGGTAGCATTGTTGCTGTGAAAGTCTCAGTGATGATAGTATCAGAGTAAATCTGTCCTGGAGCCCTGTTGTTAACAATAATATCAATGAATGATGAAGCCGCATTGACTCCATCGCTTACTGTAAGAGTTAGATTGTAAACAGTAACTGCAGTGAGGCCATCTTCCCACAGATGGTACGCTCGAGAAACTCCTTTCCCGCCTTCAATATCGCCGTCGCCCCAATCCCAAGTAAACTCCAAATGGCTTATTGGAACGTTGTCTGTTGTCCTTTCAGCACTAAACTGTATGATTTGACCAGTTAGAATAGATAGATTGTCTGTAATTATTTGTCCATTAACAGAAATAACTGGATTCGGTAGAGAATCATCTGTCACATTGATTGAAGTTATATCTGAATCCGACCAAGTGCCACCCTGATCTAAAATCTTCAATGAGACATTGTACTGGCCAACCTCAAGATATGGTCTAACTGGACTCTTTAGCGAGGAAGTGTTCCCATCTCCAAAGTCCCATGCATAAGCAACTGGATCATCCAAATATGGTAATGTATTATTTGCAAGAGAAAGGCCCCAAGCATCGAATCCGTTTCCAACGAATAATACATTATCCCAAGTCTGAACTTCAACTGGTTCTACACTTGAGTTAGCAACAGGTTCCATGTTATCAAGGAATTGAGCACCAGTTTGAGTTGTGTCGATAACATCTCCCAGCATGTCTTTCATAGTAAGATGGAAGGTATGTACTTCACTGGTTTTGGCTGTGTACCAGAATGTTGTAGGGACATTTACTCCGCCACCGGCTTGCACTCTAGTTTCCAATGTATCCAATACAACACCTGATGCATTCTTGACTTCCACTAAAACATCCAAATCTTCAAAGAAAGCATTTGAAAGAACATTGAATTCGATTTCTGCTGTATCGATCTTTGAGTCCCCATCTCTATCTGCAAGAACGGTAGAATTCATGCTCAATGAAGCTGGAGAAGTAATCCTAGCCGCTTCGACATCTATGACTGCTTGTGGATAGGAACTACCACAAGATGTGTAATCACAATCTCCTTGATTTGATGCAAACCAAGTGATTGCCCAAATTTCATCGGTTATATTTCCAAAGCCTGGAACTAATGCAGTTCCAACCGCGCCGTTGAAATTAATATCAGAACGTGTGTAAATTCCATCAGCAGAAGCCCTGCTCATAATTACACCATCCATTCCAGGAACATCTCCAGTAAATCTCATTGTAAGAGGCGCTGGTGCTGCTGAGCCTGGTGTGAATTTGAATACTTGAACACCCCATCCTTCGACAGAATTTCCAGTCGAAGACCATGGACCTAGCCAATTGCTATTGGTGTCCGCGGGCTGTATTCTACAGAACTCGCTCGAACCGCATGCGGGAGTCAAGAAGAGATTGGACATGCCATATATCCCTTGATCACTGTCTAGTGTAGCAGCAATAGTGAAATTGGTATAGATGTCGATGAAATCTCTACCAATCACTCCGGGGGTTGCACCTATTGGATTGCGAGCTAAATCTTCTATTCCTGCAGCCCCTGTTGATGAATCTTGAGCAAGTTTACGAATCGCAGGTCCGCCTCCTAAGTGGTCTGCTAAGTAAAGAAGGAAGATGAATCCGCCACCGTAATCTGCTGTCCTCTGATTCCACCATCGTACAGAATAATGACTAGCAGTTGTCCATGCGTTGACGTGTCCATACAATGTAGAAGAACCTCCAAAACAAAGGAATGCAGCCATATCTGCTGCACCTTCATCAATCCACAAATTCTCATACGGATCTAGTGCATTGTGCATTAAGTGTTGTAATTCGTGAGCCAAGATGACCTTTGACCACGTCAATGGTGCATCATCAATATCTATGAAAATGGCTTCTCTTGATGCAGACATACCTGGTGAAAAGTATCCTCCAATATTGTATGCTCCATCTATTGCGTAAATGATTACCTCAATCTGACAATTATTGTCAACATCTGGAGCGGCAATACCTCTTCCATCAAAGTAATCTTTACCAAAGTATGTCATCAATGTAGGATATACTGTGCTATCCCAAGTACTCGCCCAATTGTTTAGAACTGTAGAAGAAAGTGTTCTTCCGCTTTGTACCATGAATGCAGCGGTCGAGGTCGTCTTCTCAACTGTGACATCTATTGAGCCACCGGAAGTAGGTACCGTTGCTGTATCACCTTCGTTGTAAGGCGTACATGCACGCCCACTAGTCATAGACTGCGGGGATGTCGCAATATCAACACCCGGCATTCCTTCATCTATCCAAGTATTTTTCATCATGCGTGTAGCACTATACAGTGCCTCATCGCTATCTGGAAGCATATATGGGTGGGAATCGGAAGGTACAAAATTATCCAAATCTGCGAACACAGGAGTGAATTCAAATGATTGATTTTCCGAACTTTCTACCGGGTCCGCGGAAGCAAGAGGCGACATGATGGAAACTAGGAAAATAAGGAGTAAAGAGCATGCGCGAGTAGAGCATCGTTCGGACATTTGTGTGACCTCCATAGAATCGCAGTACTGCATTCCAAATCACCGAGTGCAAATGAGGTATTTAATACTCAGCGAGTGTGGCATCATCAATGCGCAAGGGATTTATTGCGATTCTGGCGTTTCTTTTTATTATGCCTTCAACGATTTCCGTGACCGGCCAAGATAGTGAAGAAACACCCATAAATTGCTCATTAAATTTCAATGGAGAGTTAGCAAATGAATCTGTTCATTTCCAAACTGATTTAGGACCAAGAATCCCTGGTTCGTTAGCAAGTTCTGCTCTACGTGATTCGATTAAGAGTAATCTCACAGGATGGCACATTACGGAGTCAACCCATCATTCAAATGGTATGACGCTAACAAATCTGTTCGCAACATGGAACAAAGGAGCAGGTTCCAATGTTATGCTAGCGGCACATTATGACACACGACACAAAGGTGACCGAGATTGGAACGAAAGCCGTAGAGGCGACCCTATCGACGGCGCTAATGATGGTGCTAGCGGAGTCGCTGTTTTACTTGAAATCGCAAGACTTATTCCGAACTTAAATTTGACACATGAAGTTACTCTATTCTTCACAGATGGTGAAGATCAAGGTGATAATCATTCAACATATGTTTTGGGAGCTAAAGCTTGGGCAGAAAATCTATCGCAAGAGGAGGCAGATAGTATAGAATCATTCATTCTAGTCGATATGGTCGGAGATTCATATCTGACTCTTCAAAAAACCACACCAGGAAATATGGAATTATGGAATCGGACTGAAGACATAATCAGATACATAGATGATGTATGTCAACTAAACGATTCTTCATACTTCGATTTCGAAAGATTTGATGGGATATATGATGACCATGTTCCTGCACATGAATTAGGTATACCCGCGATAGACATCATCGATACTAGATTTGGCGAGAATGCATCTTACCTTGGAGGCCATTGGCACACTCATAACGATACTGCTGACAAAGTTAGTGCTGAATCATTGCAGAAGGTAGGATACATCTTAGAATTAGGCCTTATTGATGGTGCGTGGCTAGATGTACGTGAAACGGAAGTTAGCAAAGACTCAGATGGCGATGGAATTGCAGATGACGTAGATTCTTGCCCCCAAATTCCAGGAGATGATACATCTGGTTGCCCACAAGAATCTGCAGAAGAAACCACAATTTCTCAAGACGGTGATGATATCACAGTAGGAGTACTACTGGTTCTGTGTATTGTATTGGTGTGGAGTAATTTCGCCTGGCTAATTTTCGCGGATAATAGAGGGGAGGGGTGAAATCCGCGCACGGCCTCGGGTGACTTAACCGGAGGTGCAAATATTAGCGGCGATAAACAAAATCGGCTTGCAGCATTGCGCCAAAGGGTTCGCTCGAAGTTAATTGACTCTAGGATGGCTTCTCGTAAGAGAGAACAGCAGGCTGAAGTGGAAATAGTTGTTCAAGCACCACAATTAGAGGAAGTTGGATTTCTTGAACTCAATGAACAGGAATTAACAGATGGGGAGAGACGCAGAAGGATTGCTTCCGCCCTAGTTATGATTGGAGCATTGATGGGAATATTGTCTGGAACTTTAATCTTACAAGGTAACCCATCAGGGTTACTAAATTCATCAATTTTCCAATCGACGGATTCTCTTGACATTCATGGTTTTGTCTTAGATGAAGCTGGAGATCCTGTGGCAAATGTTTCTATCGAATTAGTCGACATTGATTCTGGTTCTGCAATAAAGCAGAATATTTTTTCAGATGAGAATGGCAGATATGTAATTGATGCTGTGTTAGTCCAAGAATACGAATTACATCTAGAGAAAGATGGATACGAAACTGTGATTTTATTGTTCGTTCCAGAACCTATTGGAATTTCACCCATAACTATGGTTGCCGGAGATGGAGAGAGAGTAGTTGATGATTACACAAAGACAGAGGGATGGTCTCTAGATAATGCAGTGGCTCTGGCTACATTCGAAGGATTGTTCACACTAGGCTGTGCCCTAGTTGGCGTTCATGCTTCATTTGAAATAAAGAGAAAGAAAAGATATCGAAGAACCCAGGCTTTGTGTTGGGTCGGCTTATTTAGTCGAGGAATGATAATTTTTGGACCAGCATTAATTTTGGTTGGTATGATTTTGATTATGTTCAATAAAGAGGATTTCGCAGATCAACAGGTAGAGGAGGTTTTGTGAAATGTACCTCATTACCGTCGAAGGCGGTGACGGTTCTGGAAAGGGCGAAGCAGTGAGAATTTTGGCATCATTAGCTAACAGGTTAGCATTTCCAAATGTTCATGTTACCCACGAGCCCAGAAGGCATAGCGAATTAGGAAAACTAGCGCTTAGTGCAGTTAGTAAGGGAGAAAATACTCCGTTGGAAGAAGCCGGGCTATTTGCAGCGGATAGAGTAGATCATTCGCACACATGGATAAGGCCGCGTTTACTCAAAGGCGACCTTGTCATTTCTGATAGAAATATACATTCTAGTCTAGTATACCAAGGCGTTGTTGGTGATTTAGGACTTGAACAGGTTGCAAAAATGAATGCTGCTGCAATGATTCCTGATTTGGTAATTTGGATTGATTGCGACCCCAGTAAAGCGATGAAAAGAATAAATTCAGGCACACTGAGAATGGCTGGAGAAAAGCATGAATATTTCGAAACAACCGAAATACAAACTAAAATTAGGGCAGGATTTAGTGGAATTTTATCGGGTGAAATCGAAACACCTCCTCCATTCAGTAAGTGTTTAGTTATGGGCCCAGTTCTAAATGAAAGTGGCTTAGATGATTTGGAAAAACAACTTTCTCAAGTCCTTAGCACATTCTTCAATCGTAGACCTGAACCGCTAAATGTCAGCCGTGATGAAGTAGACAGGCACCTTCTCAAAACGCTCTCAACTGGAGTTCAAACCCAGCAAAGGTTGCCTGGCGCCCCCGTACAGCATGTTTCATTGTTGGAAGATTGGCTGGACGGTAAATCTCCTTCACAATGGATGAATCTTGCAGAACAAGAATGGGACGAGACTCGTGCCAAGGATTCAGATGTTCCAGCCAGGCCTATCGCTCATTCTTCATGGGCGATTCTAGGAACATTGTCACTAACTGATACAACCGATGTTCCCGCCTTGCACAAACAACTGGGCCCGGTTAGGTCTCTGACGAAGAGACATACTCAGAGACTGGTAAAGTGGTTAGAACAAGAAAGGTGGATTCACCGCCAACAAAGCCATGTTCCTTTCGCTGAAGCTCAAATGTTCAAATTGAGGAATAGCCGACTAGGCTACGGGCGCTTGTGCTTAGCAATGTGGCCATTGAGAGCAGCATTATCCAGTTGGCGAAGGGCTAACCCCGATGGAAAATGGGAAGATTCGTTGGGCGAAATTATTCTTGAAACCGATGAGAAAAAGGTTCCACTTCAAATTCGCAAGGCTGTGCAAAATGTAATCCAAAGATTACATCTTATCTCTAGCGGTCATGCAGAATGCCCTGTTCCTCAAAATGAAGAAGAGTTGTTAGTTTGGTGGGCGACAGAGCCTCCAGAGTGATCACTCTTCTTCTGCCTTCATACTAAACCTGCTTCCAGATGGAAGTAAAACATTCGAAGGGTCTAATCCGAAATATGCTGGCCTTGCGCTAAAGGATGCGGCCATAAAAGCTCCAATAAGAGCCCCAAATGGCGTACCTGTCAACAATCGCATCATAGCATTTGACTCATACGAAGTAAGCATCTGAGTAAACCCATCAATAGCCATTGGTACCGCTGCTATTGCAGCGATTGCAAGTAATGCAAGCATTCTACGGTCGTTTCTGTATACGGACAATAGGCTATTATCGGGAAGTAATGAGAGGAAAGTATCTCGTATTGTCCAGCGATTAAATCCTCTTCTAGAAAACAAAAATCCACCGATTGCCAATCCTAAGAAAATTCCCACGTCCCTTACGCAAACTGGCATTTGGTTGCCGTTTATTTCCCAAGACCTTTCGGCCTTAGTATGGCAGTTTAAATCGCCAAATGCATAGATAAATGCTGCATAAGGGTCTAAATCGCTCCAAACAAATGCTCCATGTTCGCTCTGATTATGACCCATTTGTCCGCCCGAATCTGTCTGGACATTTCCCCAAGCATCGTCTGAATGATAATCAAATGCATTAGCGCGACCAGATAATTCTGGAACCGAATCTGTAGGTAGGTAAAAGGGAACCAAGAAGAAAGATACCAAAAAGAAAGTCGACACTCCTCCAACCCAATATCCAACCTTTTTTTCCCGAGAACGATCTTCCAGACCATTCTTCTGCATATTAAATCCCAAAAGTCGGTAGCGGATATGTTTTCGCCTGAACTGTGCTGGGACAGTCATGGAGGAGAAGGTCGGTTTCAGAAAGGCCCTCTCCGCTGCAATCGTATTAGGGCTATATTCTGGATTTATGCTAGCTGTCGCTATTGCTATGGTTTTAGGGAACAAGGGCCTGATGACTGCCGCATTTCTATGGGGCCTAACCATAGTGCTATGTGCATTAATTTTGACACCGTTTCTTGCGGTTGGAAGGAAGAGGGGCCTTCCAGAGACTGATGCAACGGTAAAAACACTACGCGAGGGCCTTAGTGAATTCAATGAAGGCGTAGGAGGATGGAGAGCGCTTTCCCATGTCAGGGGAGAAGGCATGGGGGCATCAGTTTCTCTTTCGCATGCCTCGAACCCACTGACTATAATCGAAAAAGCACTTCAGATTGCAACCGATTGTAAACTGATTTTTCGATTTCCAAAAAACGACCCAACTTTGCGTGACCGAACACTTCCGATACTGGAAGAAAAAGTCGGTACTTCTAGAATCCAAAGAAGGACAAAATCTCTGACGGTTGTTCCCGAGGTAGTAATTGACCGCTCTGTCATCATCACTCGGATGATGATGCTCTGCCCACCATTGATGGTAGCGGGTTCAATTGCATTCTATTCGGTTTCTCCTGAACAGCCATCACTCACCATCCTTGGCGCTATAGCTGGCGCAATACTTGGAATGATGATAATCACAAACAAGGGCCGTTAGATGTTTTGGGGTCCCCTAAAACCAGATTTATAAATGACAACCAAATAGTGCAACTATGCGAGAAATTACTTTGTTTTGGAAAAGGGCTCGCTTGGAAG
>CEQU01094822.1_pt1 | contig 13773 bp, 19 predicted proteins | sample 531031 | NCBI WGS metagenome assembly CEQU01 (sample SAMEA2621216, study PRJEB7988) | marine metagenome | isolation source: saline water (ENVO:00002010), including
AAAAAATTAACAGAGGTAGAGTAAAAAAAAACAATCTTTTTTTACCTCTAACCTTGTTTATAAGGAAAAAAGTAGTATATTTGTTATAACAAAACGAAATAATAATTTTAAAAAAAAACAGATATGCAAACTACTAATAAAAATATAACAATAGAAACAGCAAGAGAATTACTAAAAGCTAAAGGAATGAAATATCCAGCTACTGAACATAATAAAAAAATGATAGCTACAGCTGCTAGAGAGTTTATTACAAACTTACATAAAAAAGCTGGAATAATATAAATAGTAATAACTGGGAGGAGTGTAAAAGCTCCTCCTTTTTTTAAAACAGAAATAAAATGAAAATATATATAGTACACTTTGAGGATAATGCTGAAGATCAGGATAGAAATATATGCAAAGCCTTTGCAAATAAAAAAGCTGCTATCAGCTTTATAAGTAAATGTAAAAGAGCTGAGAGAGATGATTTGTATTTTAATTTTTGCAAAGATTTTAATTTAAGAGAGATAGATCTACCTATTTCTAAAAAAGGATTGTTAGAGGCTATTAATAATTATGAGTATTCATATCAAAATTTATAAAAATGGAATATCAAAAATTTAGATTTTGTATGAGATGTCAGAGAGTATCTCTTATAAAAAATGATGGATGTTTTGTATGTAATGGAACTTTTATTCTAGATAGCTCTAAGCCTGATTCTTATTTAGCTAATATGCAAAAATACAATCAACAGAAAATTAATAAACAGAAACAGAAAAAATATGAAAATGAATTACTACAGTATCAAAAAATTAGTAAAAGGATATAGAGTAGCTCCTACTTTAAAAGGTAAAACTCTTATAGCTATACCTCAAAAAAAGCTATATAGCCAGTATGGCTTTGTACCTATCATAGTTAATTTTAAGGATAAAAAAATGAGTATTACTAGGAATACTCCTCTACTACATAGAGAGCAATTTAGAGATAAATTTAATAGAGGTAATTTTTATACTTTATTTTATTATGAATGGAATCCTAATAAACTCCAGCTAGAAATGAATTTATAAATTTAAAAGAGGGGTAGTAATACCTCTTTTTTTTTTGTATCTTTGGTAATTAACTAACCTAAATAGTCTATTTTGGGATTACTAGATTTTTTTTACAAACCTAAAGAGCAAAGATCAGCATCTAATTTTACTCTAGGAGCTATAGGTGGCTCATCTAGTGGAGTGCGAGTAAGTGAGGATAACTCTATAGGATTACCAGCAGTATGGGCAGCAGTAAGATTATTATCTGAAACTATTGCTAGTTTGCCTCTTAACGTATATCGTAAGGATAAAGATGGCTCTAAATATGTAGATGAAAAAATACCTTTAAATAAATTATTATCTACATCTCCTAATACAAAATATACATCATTTACTTTTATTAATACTATGATGAACAGCTTACTCCTTTGGGGTAATGCTTATTGCTTAATTATAAGAAATGGAGGTAGTAGGCCTATAGCTTTAGAAATACTCCAGCCTGATAAAGTAGAGGTAGCTGTAGGAGATGATGGAGAAACATATTACAAAGTAAAAGATTTAGGAACTTTTAGCTCTATGGAGATACTACATATAGTAGGATTATCTTTTAATGGTTTAGTAGGTAAATCTCCTATACAAGCTTGTAAAGAGGCTGTAGGCTTTGGCTTAGCTACTCAGCAATATGGATCTAATTTTTTTCAAGGAGCTAATTTATCAGGAGTATTAGAGCATCCTGGAGTACTTACTGATGAGGCTGCTAATAGGCTTAGAACTTCATGGGCAAATAGATACTCAGGATTAGCAAATTCTCATAGTACAGCTGTACTAGAAAATGGTACTAAATTTAAGCCTATAGCGATGCCTTTAGCTGATTCAGCTTTTATAGAGAGTAGGAATTTCTCAGTAGCTGAGATAGCCAGGATCTTCAGATTAGCTCCTCATCTTATTGGAGATTTATCTAGGAGTACTTACTCTAATATAGAGCAGCAGAGTTTAGAGTTTGCTAAATATACTTTAACTCCTTACCTTATAAACTGGGAGCAAGAGCTAAACAGAAAATTATTAAGTACTAAAGAACAAGGTACTCACTTTTGTAAGTTTAGAACTAATGAACTGCTGAGAGGAGATGTAAATAGTAGAGCTGATTACTATACTAAACTATTTAATGTAGGAGCTTTATCTCCTAATGATATACGATCTATGGAGGATATGAATAAGGTAAATAATGGAGATGAGTATTATGTACCTTTAAATTTAGGAGAAGTAGGAAGAACTAATAATGATAATGAAAATCAAAATGGATAAAAAGAAAAATAACATAGAAGGATTAGAGAGAAGAAACTTTACTAATTCAGAAATAAGAGTAGAAAATGCAGAGAGTAGAGAGGTAGTAGGTTATGCTTCAGTATTTACTGATACTGATGGTAATCCAGCTCTATCTGAAAATCTAGGAGGATTTAGAGAAAAAATAGATCCTGAAGCTTTTAATGGTGTACTAGATAATGATGTAAGAGCTTTATTTAATCATGATCCTAATTTAATACTAGGAAGAACTACAGCTGGTACTTTATCTTTATCAGTAGATGAGAGAGGTTTAAAATATAATTTTACAGCTCCTGATACTACTACAGGTAATGATTTATTAGTAAACTTAGAAAATGGTAATATAACTCAATCTAGCTTTGGTTTTATAGTAGAGGAGGATGATTGGGATGAAGATGAAAATGGAATGACTATAAGAACTATAAAAAAGGTAGGAAGATTATTAGATGTATCTCCAGTCGTTTACCCAGCTTACCCTGATGCAGAGGCTGGTAAAAGGAGTTTAGATAATTATAGAACTAAAAAAGAAAAACAAGAAACTAAAAAACAAGATACTATAAATAGAGATATGTTAGATAAAAGAATCAAATTATTAAAACTTAAAAAATTGTATTAAAATGAACTCAATTACTTTAAAAGAAAATAGAGCTGAGCTAGTGGAAACTATGGAGGCTATATTGGATACTGCGAAATCAGAGGATAGAGATCTTACTGATGATGAGCAAAATTCTTGGGAGGGTTTTGATACAGAGATTAAAGCTTTAGATAAAAAAATTGCAATAGCTGAAAGACAAGAGCAGCTAAATAAATCTATAGCTGTTAATATGTCTGTACAAACCGATCAAGAGGCTGCTAAAAAAGAGATGAAATCTTGGAGCTTATTTAAAGCTGTAAGAGAAATTAAAAATGGAGGCCAACTTACAGGAGTAGAGGCTGAGATGCACAAAGAGGCAGAGGCTGAAAATAGATCATCTATGAATGGTATAGGACTTCCTAGCTGGATGACTAATAAAGCTGAAAAAAGAGCTATAGTAGATCAGGCTACATCTGCTATACAGCCAGTAGCTGTAGAGGCTTTTGCTGATGCTTTAGTAGAAGGAGCTTTATATAGTCAAGTAGGATTAACTAATTTAGGTACTTTAGCTGCTGATACAGTAGTACCTATTACTGGAGCTAATGCTGTAGCATGGGCCGCTGAAAATGCTGCTGGTACTGATACATCTGCTGATTTTACTAAAATTACTTTATCTCCTAATCGTATTAATGGTTATTCAAATGTGAGTAATGTTATATTAATGCAAAATGGAAATGGAGCAGAGGCTGCTATTATGAGAGATATGGGTAGACAAATAGCTGCTAAAATAGATGCTAATATGTTTGCTAGTACTGATGCTGCTGCTGGGCCTGGATGTATTGTAGGTACTACAGGTACTTTGGATTTTGTTGAGGCTACTTTTGGAGCTGGATCTATCGCTAGTGATATGTTAGAAGCTATTCAAACTATAGCTAATGATCATGGATTAGATGGTAATCTAGGTTTTGTAAATAGTTTTGAATTATACTCAGCTATTAAGCAAGAGGCTCAGGTATCATCTACTTATCCATTATATGTAGATAATAGTTTAGCTGGTTATCCAGGATGGTTTAGCTCTGCTCCAGCATCTTCTACTGGTGTTAGTGGAGATGGAATGTTTGGAGATTTCTCTAGAGTCTATTTTGCTACTTTTGGGCCTACTTCTATTTTAGTAGATCCTTATTCTGCTGCTACTGAAAATGCAGTAAGATTAGTAGTCAATCAACACTATGATTGGAAGGTAGCTAGTGGAGCTAGTTTTGTTAAATATACTACTGTAGTAGCTTAGTATATTTAGTTATTAATTTTTGAAAAGGGAGGGGGGAGTACCTCCTCCTTTTTTATTTTATAAAGGTTTAAAATGGTTAAATTACAATTAAATTCTACTGCTACATATACAGACTTAATATCTTTAGCTACAGCTAAAAGTTTTTTAAGGGTGTCTAATACTGCTGAAGATACTCTAATTACTACTATGATAGGAGCAGCTGTAGAAGTAGCTCAGAATTATACAAATAGTAGATTTTTAGAAACTCAGTACACTATGTATATGGAAACTTGGGATGATGTATATGTATCTAATCATTATACTACTAGCTTATCTAATGGAACTTATTTAACTACTGGAGGATATGTAGGTAAAGATGGTTTAAATCAAATAGTATTACCTTATGCTCCTTTAGATAGTATTACTCATGTAAAGTATTATGATAGTGCTGATGCTCAGCAAACATGGACGGAAAATACAGAATACTCAGTACATACTTTTATTAATCAAAAAGGATTTATAGAAATTCAAAAGAGTATTAGTTTACCTACTATATATGATAGAGCTGATGCTATAGAGATTAAATTTAAGGCTGGATATGGTACTTCTGCTGATGATGTACCTGAAGCTATAAAATCAGCTATATTACTTATAATTGGCTTTATGTATGAAAAAAGAGAGGATAGTGTAAGTAGATTACCTAAGGCCTCTGAATACTTACTAGATCCATATAGATTTAAAACTTACTAAAAATGGCTAAAAGTGAAATCTTAAAAGCTGGAGAGTTAGATACTCCTATAGATGTTTACTATAATACTAGTACTCAAAATGATTATGGAGAAATTACTAAAAGTAAAACTCTACTTAAAACTATATGGGCCAAATTAATTACTACTGGTACTAAAGGTAATGAAAAAGTAGAAGATGATACTATAAGAGCTGAAAGCAAAATTAATTTTTTAGTCAGATATGATTCTGATCTTCAGATGAACAGTAGTACTATTTCTCCTGAGGATTATTTTGAGATACTTTATGAATCTAAATACTGGAATATAATGAGTATGGAAACACTAGGGAGAGGTAAAGGAATAATAATAAGATGTAATCTTACAGATAATAATTTAGGATAATGAGTACTAAGCCTATAGATTTAGAATTATCATCATCAGAATTAAGAGATTTAATAAAGGGTTTAGATCGTATTAAAGATAAATTTTCTGAAAGGAAAGCTAATACTGAAATTAATAAAATAGTATTTGATGCTGCTAAGCCTATGGCTACAGTAATGAAAGCTACAGCTCCTATAGATGAAACTAAAATACTAAAAAAATCTGTAGGAAGATGGCGAACTAGAACAGGAGTAAGAGTAGGAGCTAGGTATAGAAAAAAAGATAAAAATAAAGGATGGTATGTAGCTTTTGCTGCATATAAACATAAAACTAGAGGAGGAGGAATGACTAGTAAGGCTACTCCTTTTTTAGCTGATGCTTTTGAAAGTACTAAAGGTATAGTAGGTAAAAATATATTAGAGGGAGTAAAATCATTAATAAGTAAATTTTGGAGGATGTAATATGATAGGAACAGCTTTAAAATGGTTATTAATAGGATATGGAGCTGATGGTAATAATCCTCAGTATGATATTTATAATGTAGTAGGTAATAATATATATCCTAATATAATACCTCAAAATGTAGGACTTCCAGCTATTTCTTATTCAGTAGAAAAAAATAATCCTGATAAAGTAAAAGAAGTAAGATCTCCTAATAATAGAGTATCTGTAGAAATAAATGTAATGGATAAAAGCTATGCAGTAGTAAATCAATTATCTACATTAATTATTAATCAGCTTCATAGATATAAAAATTCATATAATAGTAATTCTACTGATGGTATAGGATATGGTACTACAGATGGAGCTAATAAATATGGAAGATTTGCTCCAGCTAGTACTGGAGAGGTACAGTATGTAGGAGGTTTACAGATACAGTATTTAGCTTTTATAGATTCTATAGAGAGCTATGATGAGAAGTTAGAAGTATATAAAAATACTTTAAACTTTGATATGTTATATATAGATGATTTAAGTACTTGGGGAGCTGATATATTATTAAAATTTACTGATTTGAATTTAATGGCTACTAATTTAAATCCTTTTGATGATCCGTTATATACCCAGCCTATTACAATAGATCAAGGTGTAAATTATCTATTTACTCCATCAGTATTAGTATCAGATAATAGTAATATATCTAGTAATACTTTAGATGGTATATATGAAAATTTTTATGATCCATCAGGTATTAGTAATACTAATAGGCCTACTATAAAAAAAGATACTAATAATCCTCCTAAGTATTTTAGTAATAATTATTTAGAATTTGGTAGTAGTAAGTATCTTCTATCTTCAAAAGATACAGATAGATTAAATAGAAAATATAAAGAATTTACTTTTTTTTCAGTTTTAAAAATGCCTGGATCTAAGACAGGTACAGATACTAGATATACAGCTTCAGCTTTATTTAAAAGAAGTAGTACATCTTCAGCTAGTGGATGTATTTTTTATGATTCTAATATAGTGGGAGATATGAGTACTACTGGTATATGCTCCTTACAGATAGGAGGGATAGCTTTTCAGGATGATGGAGCTGGAGCAGATGAGGAGAGAGGATTTTCATTTTTTGCTGCTCTTACTTCTTGGCCTATGTTTGGTATTTTACCTGATATAAGCTTTGAAGATCCTTTATATTTTGCTGTAAGCTTTAAAAGAAAAGCTGGAGATAATACTGAAATAGAGGGATATAGTGAATTAATTTTATCATCTGATTTTTCAGTATATGGAGATAAAGATGATTTTGTATATTGGGATGATCAAGCTGAAACAGGTAAAACTTTTAAAGAGTATTTATTTAATTTCTCTACTTTACATAGCGATATAACTAGTTATGATACTAATGGAGCTGGTACTTTAGATATGAACTCTCCTATAGATATATATGATTTTGTTATGTGGCCTGAAGCTTTAACTTTTGGAAGTAATAAATATAACGAAATAAAAAGAAAAATTATTGATAAGCATGGTATGTATAAAAGAATCACAGATTAATGATAGGTAAAGCTTTACATATAATACTAAAAGATAAAATTGAGGATTTAAATAATGGAGCTATATATCCTGTAGTAATGCCTCAAAATGCTAATTATAATATAAGTAGCAGTACAAACTATCCAGCTATAGTATATCATAATTTTACTGAGTATATAGTTTCTAAAGATGATAATCCTAATATGATTTATACTAAAGTAATGCTACAGGTAATATCTAATACTTATAAAAGTATGGATAGTATTAGTAGGCAAGTAAGAGATGTATTAGATCATTATGTAGATAAATCTTTAGCTGGTTTAGCTGATGTACCAGGATACTATGAGGGAGGTAATAATCATAGTTTTATAGGTAATATAGATATATCTCATATTTTTTACATGGATGAGGAAGATGAGTACTTTGATAAACTTAATATCTTTACTAGAAGATTAGAGTATGATGTATATTATTATGATGATGTATTAAAGTTAAATTATGATATAAAAAATTCAGATGGATATACTCCTACTAATCCTCTTATATTAGCTTATGATTTTACACAAAAGGAATTAATGAGGAGAGGAGATGGATCTTCTGTAGGTTATGAGGATAAAGTGTATGCTGGAAGTGGTAATCCTTATGATTTACCTATATACGTTTTTAATAAATTAGGTAAAACTAAATGCTTAAAATATATTCATACTACTAATACTTATAGTAATCCATCAGTATTACAGTATCTTACTGCTGGTAATGTATCTACTCTTTTTAGGCCTACTTATACTGAGGCTACTGGAGTTAAATCTTATTTATATTTTACTGGTAAAAATATATTACAAAATTCAGTAGAATCAGCATATCCTAATAGTAAAATTAATTTGCCTTTTGGAGCTATGTTTATCATGGTTTATAAGCCTGAAGTACAATCGGAGGAAAATTATTTACTAGGAGCTGCTAATGGATCTACAGATGAAAATCCTATTATTTTATCTCATAAAAAAGGTACTACAGATATTACTATAAAATTTAATCCTAATGGTAAAACTTTTGATGGAGCTAGTAGAGAGAGAACATTAATAAGTAGTACTAATTCAGCAGCTTATTGGGGTGGGGATTATCATTTTTTATGCTTATCTTTGGGAGGTAGTAAAGATTATACTGGAGGTACAGTAAATCAGGCTGGATGGTTTGAGTATTTTAATTCTGTATATAATCCAAAATTAACTACAGGGCAAATACTAAAAAATAATAGTATAGCTGGAAATACTGATACTATGACTGGAGGAGCTGATGAGAGATTTTGGTTTAGTCAGATAGGTACTATTACTACTGGAGAAACTTCAGGAGGTTTTAGAATGTATGAATTTTTATTATTTATACCTAATGAAGCTCAAACTCATAATATCAATGTAGATGCTGCTCCTTTTCAGCCTACTGATATAATATATAAAAAGGTAAAAGATTATATATATGAAAAGTATAAATCATTAAAATAAAGATATGTATAAAGTAAAATTAACTAAAGATTGTGTATATGGTAAAGCTGGTAAGATGGTAAATCCTATGGATAAATCATCTTATTTATATTTATATAAAAAAGGCTTTATAGAAGATGATCTAAATTTAGTAAAAGAAAAAAAGGAGAAAAAAGTAAAAATAGAAATTAATACAAAAGACAAAAAAGAAGATAATAAAAAAGATAATAATTTTAAAAATAAATAAACATGGCTATAATTAATGGTACAAACATGAAAATAAAAATAGATGATACAGCTACTTATACAGGTACTGCTACTGTAGCTGCTGCTACTTCGTGTACTGTAAATATAACTACTGATATGGGAGAATGTACAGATAAATCTTCAGGAGATAGAAAAGAATTTATAGGTTTATCTACTTCATGGACTATAGATGCAGAAGTATTTTATGATGAACTAGCTACAGTAAATCCTAGTACTCTTTTTGCTAGAATGTATGGAGATAGTACAGCTTCACAAAATGGAGTAGCTCAATATCCTACTAAAGTAGATGTAGAGTTTGATTCAGGTACTCTAGAATATACAGGATCAGGATTTATAACTTCTTTTAGTGCTACTGGAGGGGTAGAAGATGCTGGTACTTATAGTATATCTATTCAAGGTACAGGAACTTTAGCTGTAGCATAATTAATGTATAATAATAAAAAATAATAAAAAATGGCTGTTAAAACAATTTCAGGAAGTAATTTAGTATTAGGAGTAGATCTATCAGGAGGATCATCTTATACTGCTGTAGGAGGCTCTACTACTTGTACTTTAAATATAAATCAAGAAACTATAGACATCTCTTCTAAAGATTCTAATGGTAATAAGGAGTTTATGAATGGAGCTAGGAGCTGGACTATTGACTGCGAGGCGTTCTTTACTGATGGAGATAGTGATAGTGCTGATGTACCTGTAAGAGATGGAGATTCAGCTACAGGATGGTATCCATCTTTAGAGGCTGGAACTAAGATAAGATGTCAATTTTCTACTACTACTGGACAAACTGGAGCTAGTAAGTATATAGGATATGGATATATTACTTCTATTGCTGTTGCTGGTAGTGTAGGAGAGTGGAGTACTTATTCTGTTTCTATTCAAGGTACTGGGAGCTTAGTAGATTCTGATGTATAATTTTTTTTTTCTTATATTTAAGAAAATTTATAAATTATGACAAATCAAAAAACTATAGCAATAGGTAAAGAGATGAGGCCTATCCATTATGGCTTTGCTGCTCTAGGGGAGTGGTGTGATATTACAAATACTAGTTTAAAAGATTTAGGTAAGGTAGGGCAAGATATGAGCCTTACCTCAGCTATCTCTCTTATATACTGTGGATTAAAGCATGGAGCTAGGAGAGCCAAAAAGGATTTTAATTATACCTCTGATGATGTAGCTGATTGGATAGATGAGGAGGGGATGGATATTTTTAATGAAGCTATGGAGATTTTTAGCGAATCTCTAGCTACTTTAGATAAAGATGAAAAAAAAAAGAAACAGAAGAAGAAATAGATCCTCCTAGTTTTGAGGATTTAATGGGTTTAGCTTTAGGTTTTTTAGATATGAGTTTAGATGAGTTTTGGGATTTTACTCCTAGACAGCTCCAGCTAAAATTAGATCATAGAAAACAGTATGAAGATTTATTACAGAGGTATGAATGGGAGAGATTAAGATTTCAAACTACAGCTCTAATAAATAAAGATAGAAAAAAACAACATCAAATAAAGCAAACTGATTTAATTACTTTTGACTGGGAGAAAAAAAGTAAAATAAAAGATTTAGAATCTGAAAAAAATAAGGCGATGTACCTAATAAATAAAGCTAATAAAATAAATAAAGAGGATTAATAATGGGTACTAATAAAACTTTATCTGTATTTTTAAAATTAAATTCTAAAGCCTTTACCTCAGGCTTAAAATCAATAGAGGGCAAACTCAATAAATTTAGTAAAAAAATAGGAGCTGTAGGCTCATCTCTTACTCAAAATGTATCTATGCCTTTAATAGGCTTAGGAGCTGTAGCTATTAAAACAGCTTCAGAGTTTGAATCTTCAATGACTAAAATTCAAACTCTAGTAGGACTTCCTAAAGATGCTGTAGATGATTTAGGAGATGCAGTACTAAATTTATCAGGAGAGGTAGCTAGATCTCCTAAAGAATTAGCAGATGGTTTATACTTTTTAACTTCAGCTGGATTAGATGCTGAAAGTGCTATGAGTGCTTTAGAGAGTGTAGCTAAAGGCTCAGCTGCTGGATTAGGAGATATGGAAAGTTTGTCCGTAGTGGCGGCGGCGGCTCAAAATGCCTATGGCGAGGAAGTATTATCATCATCTCAAGCTTTAGATATATTTGGCTCTATGGTACAGAGTGGAATGTTTAAATCTGAGGAGTTAGCTAATGTACTAGGATCTCAGCTAGGATTAGCTGCTAATTTAGGGATATCTATGGAGGAGGTAGGAGCTATGATTTCTACTTATACAAGAACTACAGGCTCAGCTACTGATGCTACTACTGGATTAAGTGGTATTATGATGAGCTTTGCTAAGATTACTCCTAAGGCTGAAGATGCTTTAGCTAAGGCTACTGCTGGAATGGAGGGGGGAGCTATGAGTGCTGATAATCTTAGAGAATTTTTAGGAGAGAATGGATTACAGAATACTTTATTAATGCTTCAGGAGCAATTTAGCTCAGCTGGAATACCTCTATCAGAATTTTTTAGTAAATCTCAAGCCTTAAAAGGAGTACTAGGTATAGTAGGAGAGCAATCAGAAAATTATATAGATATACTAGATAATATGGGAGAGGCTCAAGGCTTTGTTAATAATGCTTTTGAAACTACTTCTGATACTTCAGCTTTTAAATTTCAACAGGCTTTAGCTAGTTTACAGGCTGCTGGAGTACAATTAGGAGAGGCTTTAATGCCTATAGCTACTAAAATAGCTACTGTATTTACTAATATGGCTAATAAGTTTTCTAGTATGTCAGAGGAGAGCAGAGAGAAGATAGTTAAATTAGGTTTAGCTATGGTAGCTTTAGGGCCTACTTTGATTATTATTAGTAAACTAGTAGCAGCCTTTTCTATGGTAGTGAATGTAATTAGAACTGCTAGAGTAGCTATGGTAGCTTTTGGTAGATCTATGATGATGCTATCAGGGATAGGAGTAATAATAGGAGGGATAGTAATAGCTATAGGATTTATAGCTAAGAACTGGGATATAGTAAAAGAAAAAATAGTAGATGTAATTAATTTCGTAATTACAGCCTATAATGAATTTCAATTAGCTAGGATAGCTGTAGAAGGTATAGGCTTTGCTTTTCAGGCTGTATGGGAGTTTTTTAAACTAGGTATTAATAATATAGTAAGCCTGTTTCAAGGATTAGGAAATATAATAGAAGATGTAATAAATTTCAGATCTCCTAAAGAATCTTTTGATCAGATGGTGGATGATATGAAAGGTAATGTATCAGAGTTTGCTAGTAATACTGCTGAGAAGTGGGATAATATGATGAATAATATCCAAACTAGGAAACAGGTAGAGCTTATAGATGAGGAAGATTTAGATGCTACTTTAAACAATATAAAAGGTAAAGTATCAGGAGCTGTAGATGGTATTAAAGATTCAGTAAGTGGATTAATGGATGGCTTACTTACTCCTACTGATGATGGAGGAGGAGGAGAGGGAGAAGATGGTTTACAGCTTAATGCTGAAGTAGTAATAGATGGTATAGTACCTGGAGAAGATGTACCTACTGATGATGATGGTAATCCATTATTTAATATAAAAGGTAATCTAGATACTGATTCTATGACTGAGAAAATTATGGAGCTAGAACAGGCTACTCAGTCAGCTTTTGATGGTATGGCTAATGCTACTGATGGAGGAGCTGAAGCTATGGGAGAGAGTATATTAAGAAACACTAGAGATGTAATAGCAGCTAAGACAGCTGAAGCTACAGCCTCTTTAGCAGCCTCTATTTTTGCATCTGTACCTCCTCCTTTAAATGCTATACTAGCTGCTGGAGCTGGAGCTGTAGTAGGTACTTTATTTAATCAGATGATACCTCCTTTTGCAGATGGTGGACTTGTATCAGGAGCTACTTTAGCTATGGTAGGAGAGGGAGCTGGTACTAGCATGGTAAATCCTGAAGTAATAGCTCCTCTAGATAAACTTAAAGGAATGATAGATAATACTGGTAATGGTAAATTACATGGAAGTATATCAGGATCAGATATTTTATTAAGTAGTGATAGATCTTCTATTACTAAAGATAGAGTATCAGGAAGTCAAACTAATTTTTAAATTATATATTATGATAGATTTTATTCAAGCAAATTTTTTAGAATTATTAATAGCTGTAATGGCTTTAGCAAAAGTAATAGTAAATTTAACTCCTACTGAAAAGGATAATCAGGTATTTACTTATATAGATAAAATAATTAATGCTATAGTACCTAATAGAAATAAAAAAGGCAAAAAACATAAAAAATGCTGCTAGATGTATTTAAAGTATCAATCTGAATTTTTTTGTACTAATGTTAATGGAGTATCTAATACTGATGATGTTAGATGGAGAATATCTATATATAAAAAAACAGGTACAGGAAGTACTATAACTTTTGATACTACTTCTGATGGCTTTACTTTTGATATGGGAGGCTCTAATGATTCTATGTTAGCTCCTTTAAAAACTACATCTATTACTTTTAATTATCTTTTAGATAGTGCTAATATATCAGGTACTACTAGTACTAGTATTCAGGAGGAGATAATAGATGATTTATTAGTAGGAGCTTCAGAAAATGAAGGAGAATTATCTTTATTAATAGAAAAGGGATCAGCTGCTACTGGAGGCTACAGAAGATGGTGGATAGGAGCAGTACTAGGAGATTTATCAGTTTTAAATGATAAAAGTATTAATAGAATTATTACTATTAAAGCTGTAGATGGATTAACTCAATTAAAATATAAGTATTTTGATCAGGATGTATATGGAGG
>CEQU01008457.1_pt1 | contig 13667 bp, 7 predicted proteins | sample 531031 | NCBI WGS metagenome assembly CEQU01 (sample SAMEA2621216, study PRJEB7988) | marine metagenome | isolation source: saline water (ENVO:00002010), including
AAACATTTTTACCGGACATGTCTCCATGGCGAGCTAAACCAGCCGCCGCATTAAATCGAGCATTCGGGAATGAATCAGACAACATCCCCTGCAAGCGAATTAACGCTTCCTCCCCACCTAAAACGCCCAAGGCAAAACCAATTGTACTTCGCAACTGATCTATTTTGATTTGTAGTTCCGGGTTCTGTGCTTGAACATTCGATGTTTCAATCAATGCTGCTAACAATTCCTTATTGTCACGTTGGGATTCCGGTCCCAAATTCTGAATTAGAATAGAAAGTGATTCAACAGCCGAACGTCCGATTTCAATTTCGCTTTCGGTATCCGTCTTCTTCATAGCAGAGATCAACGCGTTCATCCCTTCAGGAATTTCAAATTCACCCAAACAACGACATACAAACACTCTTAGCTTCACCAGATTTGGATCCGCGACCTCGACATCCAATGGCGAATCCAGAATCGAGACTAACTCTGCTGCTAACTCGGGATCGTTCTTTAGCTCTTTTGAATTTGGCGTACGAAGCAAATTGGATAGAGTGTATGCTTTTTGCCAGCTGGAACTATCCATCTTTCGCAAGCCTCGCACCAATTCTGTAGGCGACTCACTTTGAGAAATAACATTAAACAGCAACCAAACGCAAATAATTGCGGCTACGATCACCATTGGGATCAAAAATAACTGCACCAAAAATCCGGCTTGGGGAGGTTGAACATCCGGTAACGCCTGAGTTACTTCAGGAGATTCCGACGTCGATGTAACTTGTTGTTTTTCTGGATGATCTAACAAAGATCCAAACTCCACTGGAAAAAGAATACTTCTCTACAGTGCTGGGGAACGCACCAAAGAGTATGAATTTAGTGTAGATTGAGCAGTAATACCGTCAAGATGATTCAGTCGTTTGCGTCGGTTTACCCCATGCCATTTTCACCTTAGTTTGACCGAAAAAGCTGATTCATGCAGTTGTTAGACATCACCTACGACTCAGTGATCGAAAACATCGCACTCGACGAGGCGTTATTGCTTTACAGTGAGCAGACCGGTGAAGAATTTCTTAGATTCTGGAAGCCCCAACATAACACTGTGGTGATGGGACGTAGTGGCAAACTTGAGCAGGAAGCCGCCAAAGAATACTGCCGTAAAAACCAGATTCCGGTTTACCGTCGGCCAAGTGGTGGGGGCACAATCCTAACCGGCCCCGGTTGCCTCATGTATACCGTTGTACTTAACAGCAATTTAAACGGCCGACTGAAAGAAATTCAGGGCTGTCATGATTTCGTTTTGGGCCAAATGGCGATTGCTTTAAATAATATTGGAATCCCCTGCTGTATTCTGGGGATCAGCGATCTCGTAATTGGTAATTTGAAATTCTCGGGAAACAGCCTACGTCTCAAACGTGATGCCATTCTGTATCACGGGACACTGCTGTGTAAATTCAACCTCAAAGAAATCTCCAATGCCTTACTTCCTCCACCCAAACAACCGGACTATCGACAAAAAAGATCTCATGCGGAGTTTGTTACTAATCTGGAACGTTCCATGAAAGAGATTCAGTCAGCGATTACGGAACACTGGAAGCCCGTAATTACGGGTGACGATATACCGCAACCAGTGGAGGTTTTATATCAAGATTTACTGGACAACAAGTATCTGGATTCCAACTGGGACGTGCTGTCCTAAAGGCCGACTCCTATTAGACTAGGCCCCATTTCTTTCGCAACATCCAATCACCGGCAAGCAAGAGGCTGATCAGAATCATCAAAAACCAGGCACTGCCCGCTGTGGATCCCCATTGCCAACTCAACTGAATCTCCACTTCTTGTTGACTAGCCTCATCAATAATTTTCTGAAGCGTGATATTGAGATCCTCTGGCATCACAACTTTGCCGCCCTGCTCTATTGTCATTTCGGCCAACCGATTCAACTGCTGGAAATCCGCTCGTGAATTATTTCGCTCAGGCTGATTATCAATAATCTGAAAATTGACACGTGCCTGCCCTAGCAACTCTTTGCCCTGTTTGACACCTGCTATCAACTGATACTCACCTGGCATTTCTACTTCCGCGATTCTGCCTGCCCACGACCCTCCCTGTCGCGTGACTGGTATGCTCCGCTGATTGTCACCATGAACTAACGAGATCGTCCACTCAAGTGAAGCAGGCACAGGCTTTTCACTACCTAAGACATCAACACCTGCTTCAAACACAATCTCACTTCCAGGCGAGAAACGTCGTTGATCGAGTTTTAACCAGACATCCTGTTGTTGCAGGTTCTCTCGGCGCGCCAGCCACAAAATGTTTTGTCGCCAAAATCTTCGTAACGCATCCCCGTAACCACTGCGAGCCCACTGCCAAGTCGAGTCACCAGCGAATGCCACAACACGCCCCAGGCCATACTGCGTAGTCACCATCAGCGGTTCAGCCTTGTCAGACTCCAAGATTATCTGGCCGGAATCCTTCACTCCCTGAAACAGATTCGCTCCGCGCAAGGAGGGTAATTGCTGCCAAATCTGATCGGTATTTCCCAGAGTGGTCAGCGGATGAGAGACAACAGGCTTCAAACCCACTTCTCGGTTAATATGAAAGACTTTTCGGATAGGTAAATCCGCTCCTACTTCCTGGCGTTCAAAAACCTCCATCTGAATTGGCAGGACAGACGCCAGTGGTGACTCCCGATAGGATCCGGGACCAAAACTGTAGTAACCGCCAAGCATCATCAATCCTTTACCATCCTCTACAGCTTTCGCGATTGTCTCTAAATTCTCTTTTCCAATCGCATCCGCGTGAACATCTTCCATCAATAAAACATCATACTGCTGATCTTTCAAAATATTAGTGCGGGGGTCAGGCCAGTTCTGTGAAGAAAAGTGTCGGATATAGTTCTCCGATAATTCAATATCCGGTGAAGATGCTAAACTCTTTCTCATCTCCAACTGTTCACCTAAACGATTCCCATAGAGATATAAAACTCGTAGACCACCTTCCAAAACTGTCAAATAAGCAGCCTGGCGATTGTTTGACAGTAGGACTTCACCTTCAGCAGAATCAGCCTCTACCTCTAACATATAAACCCCAGGTTGTGACGCCGTCAGCATAAACTGAATAGGCTGAATATCATCTGCTTCGGTGGCAATCACCTCAAGAGTCTGTACCACCTCGGTTGCGCCTTCCTCCGTTGTCAGCTTTAAATTCACCTTTGTTGGTGACCCAAGCACACTTCGCAAGCGGGCAATGGCATTAATTTGAACATCATTCCCGGAGAAGACCCGGAATTGTTGAGGTAACTGTTCAATAGCAATGTCTTTCGATTGCAGGACATCTCCTTCTCGCCCAAAAGGAACTCCAATCAAAGGTACACCTCGCCTCCGAAGTTCATCCATCGCCTGACGAATATCAACTTCACCTTGATAGGCTGTTTGACGTCCATCCCCCATTAAAACAACAGCATGCACCTGTTCTCCAGGCTCACTGGTGACAGCTTCATAGATAGCAGCACCCAAATCCGTAAACTCTCCTGTCGGTTCTGCCTGTGTGACGATACCACTTGCGGAATCCCAACGCTGCTCGGAAATGTGGTTTGCATAGCCGAACCATTTGGTTTCAACGTTCTGTTTACTACGGAGCAGGAAACGGGCCGTATCTTCCCAAACCCGTTTCTGATGCTCCCAGCGGCTAACATCATCCAGAGCCGATGGCTGGAGCATACTTTCGGTCTCATCGGTCAAAACAATAACATTGGCAGGCCGTGTTTGAGTTTCTGAAACGATTCTTCCGGGACGGAGCATCGAAGTCAATAGTACGAGGATGACGGAAATGCGAAGACCAAGCAAAGTTAAACGACGTTGTTTACTTAAACTGCGATAGGGTCGGACCAGCAAAACAACCAATAACAATATCAGAACTGTCAGCAGTACCGTTACCGGACTGCCAAAGATTGGATTAAGTGACCAACTTTCCATCGCTTACACTCCTTCCTCTGCTGACGCATCGGATGATTCCTTCGCATAAAAGCGACTCGTCATGAGATGTTCCAACAGGATTAACATCGCAACAAAAAGAATTAGAAGTGAAAAGAACTCCTGGCCGACCCGACGCTGTCTCACGCTAAATGAAATTTCCTCCTGATTTCTCGCCAGCTGGTAATTGTCTGCTCCTAGTTTAGAATCCAGTTCTTGTTGGTTTAGCCTCTGGAGATCGCTGAATATTTCCCGTGTATTCACGGCGAAACCTCTAAGCATGGGACCATCCATCTGTCCCTTTAAGCGATACGCACCTGGCGATGCGATGAATGACACTTGAATTTTGTTTTCTACCGACTGTACTTCCTGTAGATCAGCAGTCGGAGTAAACAACTGGTATTTCTCTGGAAACATACCTTGATCATTTCGTAGAGCCACCACTTCACCAACCCGATAATTCAAACGAGATTCGCGATTGGATACCAGCGTATCTGCAATTGCATTGATCAGGATAAAGTAGGGCCAGTTGTCGATCCCGCTTGCCAACTGATTCCAAACCGTGCGATTTTCCAGGTTCAACGGCTCAGAAATCGGGGTCAGCATGGTGAGTACAGTCCCCAAGCCAAATGTATTTTCAATAAGAGCGGGGTGAGTCATTTCTCGGCTAAACCTCATAACGGGTCGAGCGGTTTCCTGCAACTTTCCGATTTGCCAATACCTTACCACGGGAAACTGAGCCCAAGGGACCGAGCCCTGAAGAGCTACAAGGTCACGAAGTATCCGATGCTCCAGAGCCTGTGATTCGAGAAAATTTCGTTCGTCACTTCGCCAAAGCCGCAGGATCTTGCCACCGAGCAATTCCGCCACACCTTCTGTCTGAGATAGATTCTCCACTGTTGAGTTCGGCCCAAGAAAGACTCCTAAGGACCCACCTCGTTCTACATAATTAGCTAAATGTTGCCACGCCTCGATGGAAAGCGGAGGAGGATCAATCAACACAATGCTGGCGAACTGCTGGAGGGGCCGTTCACTGATATTACCTTCACGCATAATCGAGAAAGAATATTTTGCCCGGCCGGTTTGCCTGTCCGATTCCGGAGCAATTGCCTGTGTAAAAAAACGAGTCGGAACTCCGTCGGCCGTAATAATCAATATCTCCGCTGCCGATTCAACCATCACTGTAAAATGACGAACATCATCAATCCCTAATCCATCACCACCAAGTAATCTAATCTGACCGTGATGCACTCCTGACGGTAGTCCACTCAGTGAAAAAAACAACTTCTGTCGAGATTTTACTGCCGAAGCGTTAAACGATACTTCCTGCTGTGCTAATACACGAACATCCGGTGTCTCTAATTGGCCATCGGTGATCACGGGTAGTGTTAAGTCAAATTCCTCGATAACGAGCTGGATCGTACGAGTGGTTTCTAAACCAACGTGAGAGACATCAATATTTACTTCCGTACCCCCCTGTCCAACCAAGATTTCGTCCCGAAGTTCCGGAGTACCCAACGCGACATTAGCTGGCTTCTCAACCCCAACATCAATCAGGAACAATTCAACCTGCTGTTTTTCCATTTCATCGCGCAAGCTTTTTCCAATTGAGTCCCACGCTGACTCGGCCAAATCGGTAAACAAATAAAGCTCTTTCCTAGGTAATTTTGAGGTGGCCAGCAGATCCATGGCAGATTGTAAGCTGTACTGTAGAGAAACCGGAGAATGTTCTGTCTGTAATTGTTGAATGGCATTCATCGTCGAATTGAGATCTACATTAAAGACAACACTCCGGGCATTGCGGTCAAGAACAGCAATCTCGCTCGATTCAGGCAATTGGCTGACTAACCAATCCGCCATCTCCCCAGCTTCCGCTAGCCTGGTCTTACCCTGCCGTTGATAAGACATTCTGGGGGAATTATCAAAAACCAAAGCAGCGCTGACCGAAGCATCCGCATCACCAATCAATACGGTTTGTTCATCAGTGGTTACTTTAATTAATAGGTATGCATCCGCCAGCAATCCCAGACCGCATGCAACGAGCAAAGGAATGACAATCGTCTTCGTGACCCGGGAGATCATCGCAGCAACACTGACCACAGTTATCAGGATCACCGCAACAGAAACAATCCCAATGACAATCCAGTTACCAGCAACTGTCTGATCGGCTGAGGGTCCTGTAAACGCAAGTGCCAAAACAGCAAGTAGTAGACAACGAAGAAACAATAACAACCATTGCTTCATTCTCAGTGTACGTTTGTTGGCAACCTGATTTTGTCTAACAAACCGTAAGGCCGGAAACAACAGGGGCACAGGCTTACGACGCATCGCCAAATGGATGATCAATGGCAATGCGACAAGCAACCCGCCAAACAAAAGCGATGAATTTAAAAATGCCACAGAATCTACACTCCCGCCAAACTTAACAACGGCTACGCCGACTCATCAAGTACTCCATCAAGGCACGATCAAATTGCATGCTTGTATCTAACGGAACGTAATCAACTCCCAGATTGCGACACTCGGCAGCGTACTCTTCACGAAAACTGATGATCTCCTGAGTGTAATCCTGACGGTAGCTCTCTGCTTCCACGACCAACGTCTCTTCTGATTCCGGATCATGCAATTGAACCATACCATCAAACGGAAAAGTCACTTCAGCTTCATCTAAGACGTGAAATAAAATGACATCATGTCCTCCATGGCGAAGCCTTCGAAGAGACTGAAAAACGGGGGTGGTGTCGGTGAGAAAATCAGAGAATACCATGACCAAACTACGTTGCTTTAACATGGCCGCTAATTGTCCGAGGCTCATTGCTATATCCGTTTGACCCGCTGGTTTAAGTTGAGATAAATGCGAGAGGATATTGGTGAGTTGTGATCTTCTGGATTTAGGAGGTAAGCAGTGCCTGATTCTTTCATCAAACGTGACGAGGCCCACCGGATCCTGTTGATGAATCATGAGGTAACATAATGAGGCCGCCAAACAGATCGAGTAATCAAATTTAGTCAGCTCCTGACGATAGGTGAAACTCATAGACTTACTTAAATCCATCGCCACATAGCCGGTTATATTCGTTTCAGCCTCAAACTTCTTTACATAATATTTGTCGGTTTTTGCATATACCAGCCAATCAATATTTGCAGGATCATCGCCGTACGAATACCGTCGATGCTCTGAAAACTCCACGGAAAATCCCTGGAAGGGAGAAGCATGCAGACCTTGCAAAAATCCTTTCACCACGAACTGAGCGCGCAAATCAAGTCGCTTGATCTGAGTAATTACTTCGGGTTTCAGATAAGATTCTACTGCGGTCATTGGTTTTTAATATTACTCATATTTCTCCGCATTCGGAGGCTGTATTTCATCAAGCAATTTCAACACGATCGCCTCCGTGTCCATCCCTTCAGCTTGAGCCTGGAAGTTTGCACTTACACGATGACGTAATACCGGCACAGCAATCCGCTGAATATCTGAAACAGCCACGCTAAATCTGCCGGACATCGCTGCAATGGCCTTACCTCCCTGAATCAGGAATTGCCCAGCACGAGGGCCTGCTCCCCAATCGACTAATTCGCGGATAAATTCGGGGGATTCGGTATCGTCTGGGCGAGTCGCTCTAACAAGTCGTGCGGCGTATTTCACTATCTGTTCACTGACTGCGATACTATTAACCAGCTTTTGCAAATTAATAATTGCTTTAGCCGACAAAATCTTTTTTACTTCCGGAGTTTCATTGCGGGTGGTCGCGGCAAGAATTTGCTCTTCTTCTGTTGCTGATGGGTAACCAACCTTGATGTTAAACATAAAGCGGTCTAACTGAGCTTCAGGCAGTGGGTAGGTCCCTTCCTGCTCAATCGGATTTTGGGTGGCAATCGTAAAAAACGGTTGAGGCAAGTCATAAGTTTTTCCGGAGATTGTTACTTCACGCTCCTGCATTGCCTGAAGTAAAGCGGCCTGTGTTTTCGGCGGTGTTCGGTTGATTTCATCTGCCAACAGGATGTTGGTGAAAATAGGCCCCTTCACAAAACGAAAAGTGCGCTTGCCCTGGTCATCCTCATCCAGCACATTCGTCCCGGTAATGTCACTGGGCATCAGGTCCGGAGTAAACTGGATTCGGTTAAATGACACGTCAAGAATTCTAGCAAGCGTGCTAACCATCAATGTCTTGGCAAGCCCAGGAACACCTTCAAGCAAACAATGGCCACGTGTAAAAATGGCCGCGAATAATTGCTCAATAACGTCGTGTTGGCCAATGATGATTTTTTGCAATTCCTGCTGCATCACTTGGCGATGATGTGCGAACTCCTGCAAAATGTCCCCTAAGCTCTTTTGACTGTTCGACACGGTCTCTATGTTCCTGTAATGAAAGTATTCTCCAGCAGCGTATCATTGAATAAGTCTCGCCTTATGTCCATAACAATTCGCCTTTCCGGGGGCTGTGACCAGTCATATTTACATTTTCACGTTGCCTTGTTTATCGTTCATCCCTAAATTAATATTCGAATCGCTATAAATAGCTGCTAAGTACATAAAATAACTTTGTCAATTAACTTCGTTAACACTGCTGATAACCTCCACTTTTCGGGACACCCATGTTTCGTCATACCTCGATCCCATCTGTTTTCACCATCGCACTGACAACACTGATTACACTATGCGCTTTGACGAAAACTACACAGGCAGACATTACAGCACAACAAGTTAATAGCGCCATTGAAAAAGGAGTTAAGTTCCTACGTGCACAACAAAAAGAGGATGGGTCCTATCCTGACTTTACTGCTCCAAATGGGGCGGTTCTGTTTCCGAATGGTGTGACTAGTCTTACCACATTGGCGCTTCTTAATTGCGGCTATGATGGTCAGGATCAGACCATTTCCAAAGCACTCAAATACATCCGTTCGGCACCCGCCTCCGGGACAACTTATGTAGTCTCACTACAACTGATGGTCTTTTGTCAGGCCGAACCACAGAAAGACAAGCTACATATAAAGAGGTTGGCCGAGTGGTTGGTAGGCACGCAAACAGAGTCGGGTGGCTGGGGGTATCTAGAACAAAGTGTTTCCTCTGATCCGTCTAACAGTCAATTCGCTCTACTAGCGCTTTATGAAGCCGAACGACAAGGTATTCTCATACCGAATTCGACGTGGACCAAAGCCGAGCAGTACTGGACTTCCCGACAGGCAGCCAATGGAGGATGGAATTATGATTCTAAATTTGGTGCCAAGCCATCCATTAGTATGACCTGCGCCGGTGTTGCCTCTCTCGTCGTCACTCGCGGAAAAGCTGGTAAAGAAAAGAATAGAATTACTAATGGACAGGTCAATTGTTGTGGTGATTTTCCCGAACGCGATGCTGTCGACCGCGGGATGATCTGGTTGGGTCGCAATATCAAAGTCGGAGCCAACGCATCCAGTTCAGCCTACTACTACCAAATGTATTGTATTGAACGAGTGGGGCGGCTGACCGGGACACGGTTCATCGGTGCCACGGACTGGTATCGTATGGGATGTGAGCACATCGTCGGGTTGCAAGATCAGTTACGTGGTAACTGGCGTGGAAGTCTTTCGCATGGTGAAAGCAACCCTATGATTGCCTCATCCTTCGCACTATTATTCCTTGCCAAAGGACGTCGCCCTATCGCAATTTCTAAACTGGCTTATGGTGAAAAACAACAATGGAACCAACATCCACAGGACCTCCAAAACCTTGTAATGCAGACCGAGAAACGCTGGGATATGTATCTAACCTGGCAGACTCTGGAACTGAAAATCTCAAATCTTTCTGACCTGATGGAATCACCGGTACTGTTTCTCAGTGGCAAGGGCCCCTTATCCTGGACGCCAAAACATCGAGACTTAATTAAAGAGTACGTCAATCAAGGCGGGTTCCTATTCGTTGAAAATGCTTGCGGAGATGTACAATTTGATCAGGAATTCCGTCAAGCCATGGATGAGTTGTTCCCCGACAATCAACTGGATCCGTTGCCACCTGACCACGCAATATGGTTTGCCGATCAAAATATATCTCCTGAGTTTATTGGAAAACTTCACGGAATTCAGTCCTGCTGTCGTACGAGTATTGTCTACGCAACCATTGATCTAGGTTGCTATTGGGAACTTCATAACCCTCGCCCCGATTCGGGGATTCCCGACAGCATCCAGCAAGACATTCAGGACCGTCTGGCAATTGGAACTAATGTATTGACGTATGCTACCAATCGTCAACTCAAAGAGAAACTGGAACGCCCGCAGGTGGCATTTAATGGAACCGACACCACCTCTGTGTTACGTAAAACACTTCAGATTCCAAAAATCAGTCATCCAGGCGGGAGTAATGACGCACCTAATGCTCTTAATAACTTGTTGGCTAGCCTGCAAAAAGAAGCCGGGATTCGAGTCTCGGTGGGAACGCAGGTTATTTCCCTGACGGATTCGCTGGAACGTTATCCAATTTTATTTTTTCATGGCCGACGGACTTTCCAATGGTCTGCTGCCGAACGTCAGGCACTTAAAATTTTTGTGCAAAATGGTGGATTTATCTTTGGGGACTCGATTTGCGCTAGTCCGCAATTCACTGAATCTTTCCGCCGGGAAATGAGAATGATCTTCCCGGAACAAATTCTGCGTCGTCTGCCGGCTGATCACGCAATGTTTACCAATGACTTTGGTGGCTTCGATGTCGGTAAAATGACACTCCGCTCTCCCGCAACACAAATAGATGGACAACGTATTCAAGCCCGTGAGTCTTCGGTGACTCCTCATGTCGAAGGGCTTCTGCTGGATGGACGTCTGGCAGTGGCGTTTTCCCCCTTTGATCTGAGTTGCGCGTTGGAAAACCAAAACTCGCTGGAATGCAAAGGCTACCTTCAGAAAGATGCCGCCAAACTTGGTACTAACATTGTGATCTACGCTTTGCAACAGTGATAAACCTATGAGCACTAAATCGAAGAATAAATTGCTCTGGTTACTGCTAGCGGTATGTGTTTTTCGTACGACGATTTTATTGATCTTAGGAGATCAGTTCTCAGCAAATTTGGAGCACGATGTAGACCGCTATCTACATCTTGGTAAAACTCTCGCAGATTCTTCATCCTACCGACTGCACAATGAGCCCACTGCTTTTCGACCAATCCTTTACCCGTTGCTCATTGCCGCAGGCCTCAAGATAGGACTGGCGGCTAAAATCTGGGTGATGATCTTACATGTTGTGTTAGCCGTGGGAACGGTTTGGCTAACTTTCTGCTTAGGTAGACATATTAAAGATGAGAAGACCGGTTGGTTCGCCGGCATCTTAGTGATGATTGATCCAATTCTGTTACATCAATCAACCTGGATCATGACTGAAACACTGGCAACATTTTTGGCGGTGCTCACGATGCTCCGAGTGGCCAAACTGCTGGAAAACCCCGGAGTACTAAACACTCTATTAGCGGCACTAAGCTTTTCACTAGCGGGATACTGTCGACCAACATTCTACGCGTATGCCCTGCTGACCCTAATCCTATTACTGCTGATTTTACAGACAAGTTTGCTAAAAAGATTGATAACGAGTTTTGCGATTGGCAGTTTAATACTACTGACGCTGCTACCTTGGATTCATCGAAACTATGAATTGTTTGATAAGCCGATCCTTGCCACTACTCATGGAGGATACACGCTTCTACTGGGTAATAATCCACTGTACTACCAACAACTAAATCAGGATGTATCCATATATTCTGCCGAAGAATTCGATGAAGGCGTACGGCGTTTTAATATTTCTGAAAATCCCGGATATGATTTTTGGTCAGCCGAAGCCTCTCTAAAACAACCCATTGTTAATCGAAACGAAGCCGAACGTGACAGCTTTACCTATGCCGTGGCCTTTCACCATATTAAAGAGAGTCCCGTAGATTTCGCGCTTAGCTGCCTCACTCGCGTGAAGGCATTTTGGACTCCTCTTCCCGCAGCAATGCCTGAGAGAAGTGACACGGAACGATACGTTATTGGTATTTGGTACGCTCTTATCTACCTGTTTGTACTTAATTTCACGCTATTTCACTTTCGGCAATGGTTTCATTCAGGTCTGTTTGCCGGTTTTTGCATCGCTCTTTCTTTTACTCTGATTCATGCTATTTTCTGGTCCAACATGCGAATGCGAGCACCGATTGTCCCGTTACTTTGTTTGGTCGCTGCCGTCTCGTTTCTAAGTCCCAAATCCGAGTCGGACACATAACTGATTCGCATTGTTACAGACTGCGGAAATCCCTATAATTCTCGGAATTATAGGTATCTCGGTGTCGTCAACAAGGATTGTTGGTGGACGCTATCAACATGCCTTGAATATTCCCTTGATCCGTGGCAAGGATGCCGATCTAAAATCGTGTTGCATCAGGCTCGTCCCAACTTCAAATCGTCTCTACTTGTTATGTCAAGTTCAACTGACATAGTAAATATCGTTGCGCGGCTTGTTGTTATCACTGCCTTATTTTTGTTTGGCAGCCTCTCTAACAATCAGGTTCAAGCACAACAGATCGAATTTGCCGATCAGGATATTCAAACACCAATACTGATCACTGGGCAGCAAGGGAACTTTTGGAATCAGGGGCATTACGAAATCTGGGAAGTAGAACAATGTGTCATTCGTCACGGGTTATTCTCTGCTACCAGTAATCGAGCAATCATCTGGATTGACCGAGCATCGGCATCGTCCAGAGCGCCCCACAAAGTGATCGCATATCTCGAGGGCTCAGACGTCGAAATTCAACGGCAATCGATTAGGGGATTCGATCAACAGAACCAACCGATTCGTACCGAAAGTATCATTCAGGACAAGCAATGGATTGGTCGTCTTTACACATTCACTAATGTTTCAATCAACATCCAGAATCAACAAAGAACGGGCCGTGCCCCATCCAGTCTATTTCAAAGAGCGAGTCAGGCGCGCCAAGAGATTGCACGACGCTCTCTGCAGCAAGCTGATCCAAATGTACGCCCCGCAACCTTTCAGAGTTCCACTATCAATAGTGATGGAGCCGAAAATCGCAGCAACGAAGTATCGCTTGGTGATCATCGTTTAAAGATACAGGGCCGTAGTAATGTCGACTGGAGCTTACATATTGACAGCGCACCCGATGGCAGAGGAACAATAGCTGTCGCCAAGTCAGGTATCCGAGCGACGATCGAAGGATTTCAGGCTCCCGCTACTGGTGACTCAGGGGCAATGACAATAGAAACCGACAACATGGTGGTTTGGGGACCCGCCGTAGCCCAATTACAAGGCGGGGAAGTCACTGACAGAGATGCTCCACTGGAACTCTATTTAGAAGGAAACATTATTTTCCGACAGGGAGATCGGGTGATCTATGCAGATCGTATGTATTACAACGTAACGGAAGAGTACGGAATGATTCTCAGTGCAGAGGTTCTAACTCCGGTCGCAGAGTACGAAGGGTTGCTACGAGTCAAAGCGGATGTACTACAGCAGGTCAACAAACAGAAATTTCTGGCTTACGGAGCAGCCATTACCTCCAGTCGCATGGGGATTCCAACGTATTGGTTTCAATCCGATGAAATTGAAATCAACGATCAACTGGTAAAACAAATCGACCCTCTCACCGGCCAGCAACGACGTGACCCGAAAACAAACGAGCTAGTTTATAACCATAACATCACCGCTGAAAGTGAAAACAACTTTCTGTTCGTAGGTGGCGTACCGATTTTCTACTGGCC
>CEQU01004237.1_pt1 | contig 13630 bp, 9 predicted proteins | sample 531031 | NCBI WGS metagenome assembly CEQU01 (sample SAMEA2621216, study PRJEB7988) | marine metagenome | isolation source: saline water (ENVO:00002010), including
GGGCTTGAAGTTTGGAGACTACGCTTTAAGTGACGGAGAAATATGCTGCAACTGTCATATAGAAAGAAAATCTATAAAAGACTTTATAGGTACTTTTAGTGGCGGCTTAGAAAGATTCAGAAGGGAGATTGACCGTTCGGTCGAAGCTGAAGCTTACCTAGTCGTCTTAGTAGAAAGCACAATAAGTAAATGCATGGCATTCGATAAATTACCTTACGTATCTAAAAAAATACAAGCTACACCCGAGTATATATTTAGAAACGTAAGAGATATTTACAGAGACTACGATAACATACAATTCCTTTTTGTAGACGGAAGAAAAGAAGCAGTTAGAGTAATGAAAAAAATATTTTTCTGTGGATGCGCTTATTATGATTATGATTTACAGCTAGCTTACGACTTAAAAGTGTTATGAGGGGGCATATAGTTTTAACTTACGAACAAGCTTTAGTTATATTGTTTTTGATTATTCTTATAGCTTTATTAGACTAATGTGGTACTGTCCTGACAAATACAAAAAAGATCTAACTAATCTAAACTTAGAGTTGTTGAAGTTAGAAGGAGAACTCGAAGATAAAGAAGCTAAAATAACTTTAGCTAAGTTCCTTCGTTCAAATTTGGGAGTGGCTGCCGAACTAGTTTCAGGTATAAAGTTAGCGCCGTTCCAAGAGATAACTTTAAAAGGATTTTTTAATAGAAACTTTAGCATGTGTGTTTGGGGTCGTGGGTGCGGCAAAACTTTTATCGCTGCTGTCTATTGTTTCCTTCAGTGTGTATTCGAACCCGGAACCAAAATACTCATAGCTGGACCTACGTTTCGTACTGCTAGGTTCATATTTAATTACTTAGAGACATTGGTTGACTCTAAAGGCGCTCAGCTATTAGCTCAGGCATTTGGGGCTAAATCCAAAAGAAACGATCAGTACGAATGGAAGATAAACGGAGGAAGCATAACCGCTATACCTTTAAGTGGAGAAAAGATACGTGGTTTTCGCGCAAACATACTTGTGTTAGATGAGTTTTTACTTTTACCCGAAGAGATAATTAAGAATGTCCTTATGCCCTTTCTTGTCGCTCCACAAGACATGGCTGAAAGAATAAAAATAAGAGAAATAGAAAACGACCTTATATCTAAAGGGTTGATGAAAGAAGAGGAAAGGATGCAGTTTGAAAATAATTCTAAAATGATAGCTTTGTCTTCAGCCTCTTACACTTTTGAAAATTTATTTAAGGTATACAAAGAATGGACAGAAAAGATTTACTCTAAAGAAGAAGGAGAATCTAAATATTTTATTTCTCAGTTGAGCTACGAGGCTTTACCCGAGGAAATGATAGATGGCACTATTATTGAGGAAGCTAGGTCAGATGCTTCATCTCACTCTTCTTTTCAACGTGAGTATTGCGCCCAATTCACAGACGGAAGCGATAGCTACTTTAGTGCTAAAAAAATGCATGACTGCACTATCCCGGATGGAGAAGAGCCTAGTATGAGAATAATTGGTCAGTCAGGTAAAGAATATGTATTAGGTATTGACCCTAGTTTTAGTAATAGCCCGACTTCTGATTTCTTTGCTATGACAGTAATGGAGCTAGATGACGAAACCCAACACGGAACCTTAGTTCATTGCTATGCTGTTGCTGGAGGGGATTTAAAAGACCATATAAACTATTTAAATTACATTCTAACTCATTTTAACATAGTTCTAATAGTTATCGATAATGCTGGGTATCAATTTATAGACAGCGCAAACGAATCAGAGCCTTTCTTAAAAAATAAAATTAATTTATCTTTCTTTGACTTTAATACAGAAAAAGAAGGTATAGAGTACGATAGAGAACTAAGGCAAGCTAGGATGGGGTATAATAGGGAAACTGGCAAAATTTGTATAAAGCAAGTATTTTCTACTAACTTCATAAGAAAAGCTAATGAGCTGCTACAAGCAGATATAGACCATAAAAGAATATGGTTTGCGTCAAGAATAACTGCTGATGGGGCAATATTTAATAGAGTCTCCACGCAGAAGGTGCCCATAAAAATGACTGGACATGAGAATATGCTGGATCTAATAGAATTTCAAGACGACTTCGTATATCAGACTAAAAAACAATGTTCTCTTATAGAAGTTAAAAGCACCTCTAAAGGCACTCAGAGCTTTGATTTACCGCAACACTTAAGAAGAAGCAACTCTCCAAACAAAGCAAGAAAAGATAACTATACCACTTTAATGTTAGCAAATTGGGGAGTGAAGAAGTATTATGATATGATCGAGACTAAAGTTGAGGCTAATCAAACTTTTTCTCCAATATTAATTTAATAACCGAAAAATAGAAACAATATACTCTTTAAGTGTAACGTACATAGAACATGGCAGCGCAAAGAAAAAAGCTACATTCAGTTGACAGCGAACCTCTAATGGCTTCTTACAGCAAGCAGTCTATAGCTACACAAGCTACTAGAACTAGGCGCAATAAGTCTGGCACCATAGAAAGGACCGACCGTTTTGAAAACATAAACGACGGGCTAGTGCCATTCAAATATACCACTAGCGGCAGTTACAATACCAGTAACTTGGATATTAGAGATGCTGTAATGCTTTGCCAAAAAGCGTACTACAATTTCGCTGTATTTAGAAATACTATAGATTTAATGACAGAGTTTTCTGTTAGCGATATATATTTTCAAGGGGGGAGCAAGAAGTCTAGAGAGTTTTTCACGAGTTTCTTCAAGAAAATAAGCCTAAACTCTCTTCAAGATAGATTTTTTAGAGAATATTATAGATCCGGAAACGTTTTCGTATACAGGTTTGATGCAAAAATAACCCCAGCAGACTTTACTAAAATATCTCAAACCTTTGGAGCCGAGAGTTATGTAACTGACGGCTTAAAGATAACAATTCCTTCTAGGTACGCTATACTGAATCCAGCCGACATACAATTGGGCGGCAATATATCTTTTGTATCTGGTAAATATTATAAGCTTTTAACTGATTACGAGTTAGAAAGACTAAGAGACCCAAGGACTGAAGAGGACGAAGAAGTACTTAATAATCTTGACCCAGATGTTGTAAAGCATATTAAGAATGAAAAAAACTCATCTGTGGTTATGCCGTTGGACACAGATAAAATTACAGCTGTATTCTATAAAAAGCAAGACTATGAGCCTTTTGCAGTACCGATGGGTTATCCAGTTTTAGATGATATAAACTGGAAAGCTGAGATGAAAAAAATGGACATGGCTATAACAAGAACTACCCAGCAAGTAGTCCTACTCGTAACCATGGGTACAGAGCCAGATAAAGGAGGGGTTAATCAAAAGAATTTAGAGGCCATGCGGAGCCTATTCGAAAACGAATCCGTAGGGAGAGTGTTAATTGCCGACTATACAACTAAAGCTGATTTTGTTGTCCCCGACATAGCTAATATTCTAGATCCGAAAAAATACGAAGTTGTAAATAGAGATATCCAATTAGGGCTAAATAACATACTTGTTAGTGGAGATGAAAAATTTGCTAATGCTCAAATCAAAACTCAAGTATTTGTAGAGAGGCTTAAGCAAGGTAGGGAAATGTTTATAAATGAATTTTTACTGCCTGAAATAAAAAGAATGTCAAAAACTCTAGGTTTTAAAAACTTTCCTACTCCTAAGTTCGAAGATATAGACTTAAAAGATACAGCTATATACTCAAAAATTTATACCAGACTAATGGAACTAGGAGTGCTTACTCCAAAAGAAGGAATTGAAGCTATTAATACCGGTAGGTTACCGACCGAAGAAGAATCTAAAGAAAGCCAAGAAGGTTATAGAGAGCTAAGAGATAAAGGATTCTATGAACCAGTACTGGGAGGCCCATTTACCAACAAAGGAGGAAATGAAGGAAAACCATCTGACTCAAACGAGACTCAAACAGGTAGACCAGAAGGGACTTCTGGTATACCACAAGAGACAAAAAATGTTGGTCCTATAGGGGCAAGTACTCAATTTAGTCTATCCAAAGTTAGAGATAACTTAATTCTAGCTCAAAACTTAATTCCCGAAGTAGAAAATCAATTGAGAAAATTTCATAAAAAAAGAAAACTTAGCCAACAGCAAAAAGAAGTAGCTAGCGAAATAGCTTCCATAATAATCGCTAATGAAAACCCTTCTTGTTGGAAAGATAACGTTTCTAAATATATAACTAATCCTATAGACAGTAACGAAGGTAGGATAAAAGAAATAAGAGAAATAGCTTACGAGCACCAAGTAGATGACTACCTAGCTTCTATACTTTACAACAGTAAGATTTAATTATGAGCGACAACGTAGACGTATCAGAGTATATGGCGGGCGGCATAGATATATCTTTACCAGATATTCCAATGCCTGAACCGGTAAAAGAAGAAAAGAAAATAGTCAACGACGAAGTCGAGACCGCTTTTAAATTTTGTTTTATAGGGTCTGGACAAGGTGGAGGCAGAATAGCCGAGACTTTTCACGGTTTAGGTTATAGAAAAGTATGTGCCATAAACACTGCTAAGCAAGACTTAAACACAATCAAGCTTGATAATAAGTTGTGCATAGGCGATGGAGGAGCGGGTAAAGACCCAGATGTCGCTGGAGAAGTTTTCGCCTCAAAGAAAGAGGATGTTGTGGATTTTATGAGATATTCTTTCGGAGACGATTTCGACAGAATTTTCGTTTGTGTTGGCGCAGGAGGGGGAACGGGCGCTGGCACACTCGAGCCTTTAGTAGAATCAGCATTAGAAGTGCAAGAGACTTTAGGTGTTAAAAATAATAAAGTCGGAGCTATAGTTGCTCTTCCAAAAAACTCAGAAGGCAAGAGAGTTAACGCTAACTCTTTCAAAACTTTAGATACAGCTTACAAGTTAGTTGAATCAGGAGCAGTTTCTCCTTTGATCATAGTAGATAATGAAAAAATAAGTAAGTTATATCCGGGACTTGTAGTTTCCAGCTTCTGGCAAACCGCAAATAGGAGTATGGCTGGGTTATTTCATTTATTTAATTTGACAGCTGCAAAAGACAGCACTTATAGCGCTTTTGATTCTCAAGATTACGGAAGTATTCTTGACTCTGGGCTCATGGTATTTGGAGCTTCTCCAGTAAAAGATTGGAAAGACCCGATTAGTATATCTAGATCTGTCAGGGACAACCTGAAGGGTAATATATTGTCTGGAGGTATAGATTTGTCTACCGGATCTTGTGCGGGAGTCGTTATTGTAGGAGGTAAGGAAGTTTTAGATAATGTTCCCCAATCCAATTTGGATCAAGCTTATGCTCAGATATCTAGAATACTGAAACCTAACAGTACTGTCCATAGAGGTATTTACAGCGGAGACAAAGAAGGAATGACTGTATATAGCTGCATTGGAGGTTTGGGTAAACCAGAAGAAAAGCTAGAAGAGTTAGCAAAGTTAGGCGATTTATAACATTTTAAGTGTAGATCCTAACAAGGCTGATGAAGCAAGTCGAAGAGATAAACCTTCTAGACGAATGGATTTTTCCGGAAACGGAAGATCCCTTAGTTGGCCTATCAGTTAAGATTATTGATATACTCGCTTCTAAAGTAAAAGAGTTTAACAAGGCTAGTTCGGGCAAAAGAGTCAATATTAGTCAATTAAAGCAAGCTTTTATATTAGGAGCAAGCAGCGACGAAGGTTCTCAAAATTGTAATTTGCTGCAAGAAGGTTTCGACCGAGTAAATCAATTTTTAGAAGGAAGATCAAAAGACTTTAAGAAAGCAGACTTCGAAATAAGGAAGCGGCCTGACTCAAGTTTTGAGATAGCCTACGCTAAAACTGATAGCCAACCAAGTGATAATGAAGTTGAAGCTTACAATCTAAACGAATATCAAATAAATAGTATAGATGAACTTTATCTGGAAGATTATAAACGCAGCCAAATCGATATTTTATAAAAAAGAAAAAATGAAAACTTTTAAATATAAAACTACCTTTAGTTCTTCTGTTAGACCTATGGTCTCAGAAGAAAAAGACAGGCATCTAGCCTTAGCTTCTTTAGTTGATGTAGGCAGCTTTTTACCAGAAGTCGACGCAGAAAAGAATATGGACTTGCTTCCTATCGCTTTTAATGCCTTTGTGGTAAATAGAGTAAATAAAAACGGAGACGTTATAGATACAGATACGGCACTAGCGACTTACAAGTCTTTCGTCAATAAGCCTATCAATATAGAACATAATAGAGAAAGAATAATCGGCACAATTTTAACAGCTGGATTCTCTAAGTTTGGCTCAGACGAACCTATGACAGAAGAAGAAGCTCAAGGTATGACTTCTCCATTTAACGTAACTTTAGGAGGAGTTGTGTGGAGAATCGCCAATGAAAAACTTGCGAACGTAATAGAAAACGCTAGTGACCCGACTAGCGAAGATTATATGAAAATTAGCGCAAGTTGGGAATTAGGATTCGAAGACTACAACATAGTAGTTATGCCGGATGGAGAATCTAAAAATATTGAAGACTCTTCTCAGCTAATATCAGAAGCTCAAGAAATAGATAAAGCTTCTAGGTATCTAACTGCAGAAGGAGGAGCTGGAAAAATGGGTGAAAACTATGTATACAGGAAAGTGATTAATGAAGTTTTACCCTTAGGAATAGGGCTTACAGAGACTCCAGCCGCTGACGTAAAAGGCGTAGCTACTAAGAGTTCTATGAAGCAAAACGAAGAGGAAAATTTGGAATCATTATCTTCAAGCTTAAGTTTAGAGCCAGTAGAGCAAGATTTAGAATGCGCTGCTAGTGAAGAAAATGTTTCCCAAAAGGAAATTAATGATGTAAACCAAAATACGCAAGAGGGAAATATTATTATGAAAATAACTCAACTCAACGATATCACGGACGAGTCTTTGAAGACTATTTCCGCCTCTGCTGTGACGGACTTCATTCAGGAAGAGCTAAAAGTTGCTTCTGAGAAATACAATGAAGAAAAGTCTCAGATAGAGACGGAATTAGCTAAAGCTAATGAAGACTTAGAAAACGTCGCTTCTAAAAGTAAAGAGCTCGAAGAAGAACTTGAAAAAGTTAAAGCTTCTCTGTCGGCTCTAGAAGAAGAAAAGGCACAAAAGCTCAAAGAAGAACTATTCAACCAAAGAATGGCCTTCATGGATGACACTTATGATCTTTCTGAGAAAGATAAGGAAGTCATCGCTTCCCAGATCAAAGATCTCGATGAAGAAGCTTTTGACAGCTACCAGAAGAACATGGAGGTACTCCTTTCTTCTAAGAATAAAGAAATTTTAGATAACGCCGAGCCGGTCGCTGAAGAAGCCGTAGCTTCTACAGAAGAGACTCCGGAAGAGGTGGTTGAGCAGGCTGTTGAGCAGGCTGTTGAAGAAACAGAGACTATTCCAGTTTCTGCTACTGCTTCTGATCCTTCAGAGACAGTTTACGACAAATACAAAAAAGCTTTTGATATCGACAACTTCGACATCAAATTTTAATAAATAGGAGAAATAAATTATGGCAACAACATGTGACTTAAGACCCTTTAGGGATTATGACGAACATAACGTAATCAATCTCTTTGCTTATAGTGGCTCATTGCCCGTCAAGAAAGGTACTATCGTAAAGATTGTTCCTTCCTCTGAAGGTCATGAGGGCTGGAAAGCAACGGACGAATTGCAGTTACTAGGCGATGTAGGCGCATCTTATACAAATACCGTTTCTGAAAGATACGGTGTGGCAGCGAAGGTTACCGACGCTGTTAATACAGATGAAGACAACGCTATCGGTATGCTGCTTTATGACGTCAAAGAGACTGACGAAAACGGAGAGAAGTTAATCTTCAATCCTCGCAAGGCAGCTGAACTTCAGGTTGCTTTGAGCGGACAGGCAGTTCCTGTGGTATCTAAAGGTATCTTTTTATATAAAGGTGTCGCTGGTACTCCTACTGCTGGTGGTAATGCTTATATTGGAGCAAATGGTGTATTGAGCGCCACTGCTGGCTCTGCAACAGCTAGAGTTGGTCAGTTTTTGGGAGCTAAGGACGCGGATAGCAACGTTCTTGTTAAGCTTGAAATACCCGGTCATTCTGCTTCGTAACATTAATTTTTAAATTAAGGAAAAAAACATTATGAATTTAAAACTTAAAAATACTCCAGAACAGGTTGAGCTTATAAAAGCTATGGGCTCTAAGAACAGAGCCACTGCTAGAGAAGCTCAGGAAGCCTTTGCAGCCTTTCTCGGCCCAGTCGTAAGACAGGTCTTGAATCAAGCTGGCACAGCAGGGGCTGTTTATACTGATGTACCTTTCGATGAGGATGACTCCCCGAGCTATCCTTTGGATCTGTACTACAACGAAGGTGATAACTACGTCCAAACTTGGTCTCAGTCAGTTGCCGGTGGTCTTCCCACTAGCGCAGTTGATGGCATGGCCGAACTGAAGATCTCTACTTATCGTCTTGATAGTGCTGTTAGCTTCTTGGCTAAGTACGCTCGTCGTGCTCGTCTTGATGTTATCAGCAAGGGTGTAGAGAGAATGTCTCAGGAGGTTCTCGTCAAGCAAGAGCGTAATGCTTGGGCCGTTATCCTTAAGGCTTTGGCCGAGGCTAGCACCAACAGCTTGACCCACGTTGTAACAGGTACGACCGCTAATGAGTTCCAGCTTCATGACTTGAATAAGCTTATGACTAGAATTCGCAGAATTAACGAGTCGTTTGCTGATGGTACACCTGATCCAGCTTATAGCCAAGGTGTGACTGACCTTTACGTCAGCCCAGAGATCATGCAGAATATCAGATCATTTGCTTATCAGCCAATGAACACACGAGCCGCTGTTGGAACTGCCGATAAGGATTCCACTGGCCTCGCACTACCTGATAATGTCCGTTCGGACATTTATAATGCTGCTGGTACTCAGGAAATCTACGGCATTAACATCGTTGAGTTGAACGAGTTTGGTGTGAGCAAGAAGTATAACACTCTCTTTGACACATTCGCAACTAGCGCTGCGATTGACGGCCCAGCAGGTTCAGACTTTGCTACTGGTACAGACGAGATCCTCGTTGGTATCGATAATAGCAAGGGTGCATTTGTTCGTCCTATCGCAACTAACGCTGACTCTGGTTCGTCATTCAACGCTTCCCCAGACGATCAGTACCATGCCAGAGCCGAGAAAATCGGTTTCTATGGTGCTCTCGAAGAAGGACGCGCTTGTATCGATGCCCGTGCGGTTGTTGGAATTACCGTCTAATAGAAGTTGTAATGATATCACTAAGCCCGGCTTCGGCCGGGCTTTTTTTATTTCTCATTGAATTTTCGCCTCGTGTAAGCAATAATAAGAAAGGTAAAAGGTTATGGAAAAGAAATCTAAAACTACAAGGAAAACTAAAGCTAAAACTAAAAAAACTAGTCTTAAGAGTATTAAGCAGGCGCATGGCAAACAAGAGAACGTTAAGTTCGAACCTAGGACGTTAGATCAAGTTTGGGGAGACACAGGCTTAGGAAAATATAACACTTTCGACGTAGACGTATATAAAGATAAGCTAGATAACATGGCAAAAACAGACCTACAAGCACATGCTACTAAGATAGGCCTAGTTCCGATCGATAATAGATCAACTCTTACACAAAGACTCGTTAGGGAATTTAGAAAGCATGTCAATAGCTTCAAGCCTCATGAGCTATCTGGCTCAAAGATATCAGACCCTACTAATATACCAGAGCAAGTTAAAAAAATACTAGAAGAAGGTAGATAATCTTTATTTTAATATTCATTGTAAAAGCGCCTTTCGGGGCGCTTTTTCTTTTTATATTTATGCAATATTTTCTCCAACAAAAGTGTAATCCTTTGTGATATGGCGACGAGCTACGATTTTACTGTATACCAAGGATCTGAATTAGATGTACAATTATCTGTTACAGACGAAGCTGGTAACGCGTTAAACTTAAGTGGTTTTGACGTTAGAGGCAACGTTAAGTATAGGTATAGTGATAGTACGGCTCTTTTGGATTTAAACCCTGTTGTGGCCACGGGCACAAATGGGGATGGTTATGTGAGTGGATTGGTGGATGTATTCATAAGCGGCGCCCAAACTAGAGACTTGCCAGTAACAGAGGCAGTATACGATATAGAGAGATTTCATTCAGGTTTAGGTCCAGCATCGCCAAGCGTAATAAAACTACTCAATGGTAAATTTAATGTATACCCTGAAGTAACAACAGATAATTACTAAAATGGCAGTTAAAGTAAATGTAAAGGTACCTTCAAGGGTAACCACTAATATTAACGCAGAGTCAACTAAGGCAAGCGGTAATATTACTGTTGGGAGACAAGGCCCTCCCGGGGTGGGGTTTACTAACATTTTAGGAGACTCATCTCATTTTCAGTTAGATAAGTCTATCCGCCCACAAACTTCAGGAACAATAAATATAGGTAAATCAGATTTCCCTTTTGATAATTTTTATATTGATGATGGTTACATAAATAATAATTTATTTGTTGGAGGAGACTTAAGCGTAACAGGAAACCTTAACGTTAGTGGAGACTTTACTTTAGGAGATGAGTCGACAGATTCTATAACTACTAAAGGTGACCTTATAGTAGGAGACGACGCTTTTTTCTCTGACAATGTAAGTGTTACAGGAGATCTAACTACTAGGCATATATATCCAGAAACGACCGAAACATACAATTTAGGATCTACTTCTAAAAAGTGGAATCAATTACATCTTAAGACAGGAAACGTAAGCGATTCATTATCCATACAAAACTCTCTCGACGTAGGTAGCTCAATAAGCATAAGCAATACTATAAGCTTAAATGCTTCATCAGCTAGTTATTTTAATAATGGAAATGTCGGTATAGGAACTAGTACTCCTTCGGTTATATTAGATTTAAATTCAACTAACGCATTAAAAGTTCCAGTAGGAACTACTGCTCAAAGGCCTACTGCTTCTAACGGTATGCTCAGATATAATTCTGAAAAAGATTTATTTGAGGGATATCAAGGTTCAAGTTGGCAAGGCTTAGGGGGGGTTATAGACGCTGATCAAGATTCTTACGTTAGCACAGAAAAAACTTCTGACGACGACACCCTGTATTTTTATACGGCTGGTTCCGAAAGGGCTGTAGTTACTAGTGCTGGCGATTTCAATATAGCAAATAACTTAACTGTCTCAGGTGATTTAAATGTAAGCGGTAACTTTAATTTAGGAGATTCTACGACCGACAGAATTACCGCTCAAGGCGACCTTCATGTATTAGATGATACATTTTTTGGAGACGACGTTACTGTAACAGGGGACTTAAAGACAAGAGGCGTTTACCCAACTCAAAGCGGTACTTACGACATTGGTAGCGAATCTTTAAAATACAATAATATTTACGCCAAAACTGGCAACTTCGATGGTAATACCATTAACATAGGGGTAGGTGGAGCTAGAATAACTTTATCTGAAGGAGGAGAAATATCTACTGTAAGTGAAGCTGGCGTTTCTATTCCTGCTGGTAACTTAAAAAGTGACCCAAGTATATCTGGTAATTTATATGTAGAGAGCGGAGTTTATGTCACTGGTTCAGCATATATAAAAGAAAATTTGGTTGTCACAGGAAATGCCTCAGCTGCATCACCTACTCAAAATGGACACTTAACTACGAAGCTTTATGTAGACTCCGCTGACAGCAGTTTATCAAGCGATATAAATACAGTTTCTGGATTGATCATAAGCAACGACGGAGACATATCAGCCTTAAACGCTGCGACAGGAAGTCTGCAGAGTCAAGTGTCTTCTAATGATTCGGATATTTCATCTTTAAACACGGCTACAGGGAGTCTGCAGTCTCAAGTAACAAGCAATGACTCCGACATCTCTACTTTAACATCTAACTTAGCTACGACTGGAACTAACTTACAGAGTCAAATTACTAGTAATGATTCGGACATATCAGTTTTAAATGCCGCTACAGGAAGCCTCCTATCTCAGATAACATCTAACGACTCAGACATAACAACTTTAAATAGTACTACTAGTAGCTTACAAAACCAAGTAACCAGCAACGATAATGATATTTCCGCTCTTAATACAGCTACTGGAAGTCTGCAAACACAGGTAACATCTAACGACAACGAGATATCAGCTCTAAATACTGCTACTGGAAGCCTACAGTCTCAAGTCACAAGTAACGATTCAGACATTACTAGTTTGCAAACTCAAATAAACGCAAACGATTCTGACATAATATCTTTAAATACAGCAACAGGAAGTTTGCAGTCTCAAATTAGCTCAAATGATTCCGACATAACAAATATACAGTCTCAAGTTACAGCTAACGATTCTGATATATCAGCATTAAACACCGCTACAGGTAGTCTGCAGTCACAAGTAACTTCAAATGATTCTGATATAACGACTTTGAATACGGCCACAGGTAATCTTCAAACACAGGTCAACAATTTAAGCGGAGACGCCGTATTCGTAACAGGTAATCAAACTATATCTGGGGTAAAACAATTTGCTGGCAATATTACAGTTGGTGGAGACCTTACCGTAAATGGAACTACTACTACCGTTAATACCTCTAATGTTTTAGTTGAAGATCCAGTATTATATTTAGGTAAAAATCAAGTAGGTACTCCTACGGTCGACGCAGGTTTTATAGCCGAAAGAGGAGATGACACCAACGTAGGCTTTATCTGGGACGAATCAGAAGATCGATTTGCAGTTATTAATACTACTGAAATTGCAGACGATAATAATATTTCAATATCCAGCTACGCTAATTTTAAGGTAGCAAATATATTTTCTAACGGAAATGTAGGAGTAGGTACAGATAACCCTTCTTCAAAATTTCATGTAGATCAAGGACAAGTTCTTATTTATGATCCAAGTACTAGTCCAACGTATGCAGATTCTTCGGCAGCTAGATTAAGGCTAGGAAGAGGAGCTCAAGAAAATATATCTTTCTTTGTAGATGACTTAACTAATATCGTTAGAGCTTATCAAGATTCTGATTCTGGTGGAGACCATATCTTTATGATAGATAGGGCTTTTAGTGGAGCAGGTAGAAACGATTTTAGAATAACTAAAGACACTTCGCCTCAACTTAGTATTATCAGCGACGGCAATGTTGGATTAGGCCACAACACTCCTTCAGAGCATTTATACGTTTTTGGTTCAGGCCCTCAACGGATAAAAGTAGCATCTGCGGATGATTCAGCTGGGTTAATTTTATCTTCCGATGCATCTGATCCAACGCTGATCTACAGCCCTAACGGATCTTCGCATTTAAGATTTCAAGTTGGTTCTTCCGACAGAATGACTATTACAAATAATGGTAATGTTGGAATAGGAACAAATGTGCCTTTATCAAAATTCAACGTATTAGGCACGCAAGGTAACTGGCGCGTTGATCCCGATAGCGTTTCAAACGAAATTCAGGTTCTCTCATCCAATACTGCAAATACTGGTTTTAGGACCTTCCGCTTACGGACTAACGAGACAATTTTTGATGCTGGCGGTTCAGAACGGATGCGTATTAAGTCTGATGGCGACGTTGGCATAGGAACAGCAAGTCCAGATTCTATTTTACATTTAGAGAATATTTCACCAATTCTTACTGTTAAGGCAACCAACGAATCATCTGGTTTGAGAATTAATGTCAAAGGACAATCTTCT
>CEQU01255460.1_pt1 | contig 13624 bp, 14 predicted proteins | sample 531031 | NCBI WGS metagenome assembly CEQU01 (sample SAMEA2621216, study PRJEB7988) | marine metagenome | isolation source: saline water (ENVO:00002010), including
CGCTACCTTTTACTATAATTTTACAATTATCTCTACCACATTTTAATACTGTATTATGACAAATTCTTTCACCTCCATTACAAGTAATTTCATATGAACCAACCCATTCATCTCCTTTACATCCATCGTGACCTGTACATGTTTTTGTTAGTGCCGAATCAGTTTGTAAACATATAAATAAAAAAAGAAATATTCTAAATAAGAATATTCTACATCTCATAGTAATAAATAATAATTATACTTTATTATCTTTTAACTACAAATAAAAAAATCCTTTAAGTATTCCAATTATAATATATATTTTTTATACTTAAGCAATTTTTTTTTTCGGATTTTTTTGAGAATCATGGGGTTATATTTTAAAGAAATCCTTTAAGTTCAAAATTGAAAAAAAAGCTTTTTTAGTTTTTTATACTTAAGCAATTTTCATATTTTTTCAAAAGTATTTTCGAATTTCAATTTTTGGACAAATATTTTTGTCCATTTTTGCAAAAACCCAAAAAGTTCTTGAAAATATGTGAATATTTGACGATTTACTTGAGTATGTAGGTAATTTAGTATAACATGTATAATATTTATGTAGGAAATTTATGGTAAGAAATAAAAGAACTAAAAAAACAGCACTAAAAATGATTTAGAAAAAAAATCTCATTATAAAATAAATGCTACAAAATGCTACACTTTTGCAACAAAAAGTTGCAAAAAAATATCATTGTGAAAAATGTGATTATTCAACGTCACGTAAGAGTTCTTATCAAAAACATTTAGCAACCCAGAAACATAAAATGCTACAAAATGCTACACATTTGCAACAAAAAGTTGCAAAAAAGAAAAAAAAGAAAGCATATTCTTATATTTGTGAGCATTGTGGGAAAGGATATAAACATCATTCTAGTTTTTATCGTCACAAAAAACAACATGAGGAAAAAGAACAATTAGAAAAAGAAAAAAAAGAAATGCAAAAAATGATGGATTTATTAAATAAAAATCAAGAAAAGATGTTGGAAGTTATAGAAAAAACAAGTAAAAATAAACAAGTAAATATAACAAATAATACACATAATAATCAAAAGATATCTATAAATGTATTTTTAAATGAACACTGTAAAGGTGCTATGAATTTAACAGATTTTATACAAGATTTACAAGTAACATTACAAGATTTACAAACAACAAATCATTTAGGATATGTAAATGGATATACTAATTTACTTTTAAAAGGATTAAAAGAATTGCCTACAACGGAAAGACCGATACATTGTAGTGATCCAAAGAGACAAAATTTTTATGTTATGGAAGAAGGAGCATGGGAAAAGGATGATGGTGGGACTAAGGTAGAAAAAGCAATTAATAATATAACGATTAAGAAAATAAAAAAGTTACGTAATTGGGAAAATGAACATCCCAATTATGAAACAGATAAAGATTTATTATTAGAATGGCATGAAATGATACAAACCATAACAGGTTCTGTGGAAAAAGAAAAAAAAGAAAAAGACAAGAAAGAGATAATAAAACAAATAGGCGAAAATTTAAACATTAAAACCGCTATAGAAAGTCTAAAAAATGATTAATTATTTATTAGGATTATGAATTTGGAAAATTTCATTATCTTCTACGGTTCCTCTACCAATATCAGATTTTTTTGCTAATCGTTTAAGGGTTCCATCTTCAGCCATTTTTATAATTTGTTTATTGATACCCTGTTTATATGAATAAGGCAATGATTTTTTCATAGCAATAGCAACATTTGAAATAGGGAAATAATATGGTGATTTTTTTAGTTTATCATTATTTGGGTCATTGCTTTGTTTATTTTGATATTTACGATACATATTAGGTATTGGAGCAATACCACTGTATTCATTTGATTTACCTAGATAGAATTTTATTAAATTTCCTCTTACTTCTTCAGGACTAGCAGTATACGCATCTTCTGCTGCTGCTGCCTTTACATCCATACCCATATCATCATTAGCATCGCCGGTACCACCGGTGTAAAATGATTTCTTTTCAGTTAACATTTTGTAAGGATAATTTAATGATTGCATAATATCAATTTGTGGGTTATAATCAAAACTTAGAATTTCTTTATCAGGAACAGTTTTTTTTGAAAATCTATTTTTGAAAATTTCGATAATACTAGCAATAACGTATATCAGAAATAAGAAACCAATTAAGGTGTAAATATATTTTAATATAATAACTTGTTGTGATTTAGGATTTGAAAATTGATCTGTTTTGTGTAAAAATGAAAAAGTAGCACTTAAGGTAAACATTAATAAAGTTCCAGTTAGATTTGTTTTGATTAATTTTTTGAATTCATCCTTAATAACAAAACTATTAATGGACAATGTAACGATAAAATAAACAGCTAAGAATTTTAATGTATTGGTAAGAAAAGCAACAATTTTATTGTAAACAGGTTCTTGATAATGCATAATATCAGATTTCAAGTAATAAAAAGGATAGGAAAAATCTACATATTGGTTAAATTTCGCATTTAATTGTGCATCACCCAAATAAATATCAATTTTGGAATCTTCTTTTGCCATATGTTTAAAAAAATCTTCTTCATCAATCATGTTTTGGTCCATCCAATCTGCCGTAGGGACATATTCATAATTAATACCTTCACGTTTTGCTATAGTTTCCCATATATCAACTAATAAACCAGTTTTTCTGGTATAACCTTCGGAATACATATCATCAGTTGTAGTGGTTAATGGCGAAGCATTAATAATACCAACTCTAATCATATATATATAATAAATATTTTAAAAAGAACCATGGCCGATATTATCAGAATATTTGTTAGCAATATTTTTGGCTATATGTCCTTTTTTTATACCACGGAAATACAATATAGTTTTATTAATATCATCTTTAATAGGAATATCGGCATTAAATAAAAATACATTTGAATTCCATGATGTCGGTGTTATATCTAAATTAGGATAGTTGTTTTTCTTGGAAACATATTGTAAATTTTCAAAATTTCCACTTAAATCAACAGTTTTTTTTACTGGTTCATCACTATTTCGTCCCTTTAAAATATCAAAGGCAAAATAACTAAAAATACCTATAGTAATTAAGGTATTAAATAACTGGAACACAAATGTAGTGTTTGATTGGTTTACTTTTTTTTGTTGAAACATCGCCAATGCGCTACTAATAGTAAATTTAAAAGCAGCTGTGAATGATCTATCTTTTAATATAAAATAATGTAACATGCTAGAAACAACAACAAAAGAAAAGAAATACAATGTCATTTTCATGATAACATGTAAAGCAGCATACGATTTTTTATTAAATACGCCTTCGGCATTTTTGGATAAGAAAAATGGAGAAGAAGCCTGGACATTATAATTCATTTGAGAAAATTTATTTAAATTTCCTACTAAAATATCATATTCACCTTTTGATAATTTTTCAATAGCTTCAGCATGATTTTTACCGGCATCAATAAATCTATATTTTATTTTAAGGACATTTGCTATTTTTGTCCACATTTCTATACCAATACCGGAAAATCGATTATCACTACCTGTTACTAAAAATGGTAATTTTCTTTCTCCTATAGCATTTCCCCAATTATCTAAAGATTTCTCTGATTTATCATTATTATTATCTTTTATGGAAAATGGAGCATCAGTGTTATTACTTAATACACCTACTTTATAAAGCATTATATATTATATAATGATTATAAATTTATCGTTTTTTAGATTTTCTTGATTGTTTTTTCTTTTTCTTTTTTACAGGAACAGGAATACATGTTTTTCTACGTGTTGTTCGTTTCTTTTTCTTTTTATGACTAGAACCACCTTCTTTAGTTTCATCGTCACCAATATCTTGTTTTTCTTCCTGTGCTCTCTGTCTCTGTCTTTCCCGACCTGTTCTTATATTAGTAGCACACGCTTCGCAATTCCAACCACCATATCCTTCATCTTCCTCCCAACCTTCAGGGGCACCCTCTCCATCATGTTCTTCCATGTCACCACAAGTGGTGCATGTATAGTAGTTTTCTTGACATTGTTCACATATTTCATTCCCGTTGTGATCCATAGTCCAACCATCTGGATAATCATCAGAAGGTCCACGTATTTCATTCCCACAATCGGAACATTGCCACATTCTGGTTCCTGGAAGGCCACAATCATCGCAATACCAATGCGCATCAAAATTATCTCTATCTCCTTGTTCTCTATCAAGGGCCCAACCAGCATCACGAAGTGCGGTTCGAATTTCAGGATTGCCCCATTCAGCATCGAAGTATTGATTATCACCACATTCTTCGCACCTAACAGTTAAAGTATTACCACTGTTCATAGATGAATACGATGTTGCACTTGAACCTGATGAAATAGGTGATTGATTTGGGCTATATGATGGACTCCGTGGACGATATCCTCTAGCATCATTCCATTCCCTATCCGCTTGTTCGCGCATTCTACTTACTAATGTTGTTAGATCTCTTGTCAGGTGTTGTCCTTCTTCGCTTTCTTGTAATTGTCGCGGTACTCTTTCCCTTAATCTATCTATAACACGTTGGTTGAAATCTGCTATACTTTGAGCATTGTTATTATTTTCAGCATAAGCAATAATACTATCAGGTTCTTCACAGGAACCATAAAAACTTTGTCTATTTCTAATATCTCTCTCCATTCTATGTAAATTAGCAGAATTAACACCCTCACTATCACCGGGTATTTGATTAAGTCTCACATTATGTCTGGTTGATTCATCTACATTAAAATTTCTATCTTGTAAAGAATTACTTTCTTTTACTTTTTTTTCAGCATAAAAAACCCAAGAGCATAAACTAGAATTAATTTTAGTTGAACAATGATCAAGACCAAAAATAGTATTAAGGAATTTTTTTCCCATTGTAAACAAAAGATTTTCATTTTGCGACATATCAATAGTTTCAAGGAATTTCAAAAAATATGTAATAACATGTGTTATTTGTCTTATAATATCTCTTTTTGCATTAAATCTTAAACAATCTTCTAATTTCCATTCAGCTAATTGGTCACGTTTTCTAGCTTCATGATCCTTAAATTTTTTAATGAATTCAGGGTCAGTATATGAACCAAAAGCATAACCTTCGTAATCAAGTTCTTGAGATGGTGATGCAACACTTTCAAATAGTTGAGCAATAATATGTTCTTTTACTTCTTTATTAGATACATCATAATCTTTTTGGATTTGATATAAAGGTGTATGGTGTCTTTCAAATTCTTCCATAACACCTCTCCATATATAATCTGGATCTTGAGGTAAATATTCAATTTTACTTGAATCTTTAAATTTTTCTACAATATTACCAAGTACATATTCTAGATGTTTTAATTCGCGGTGATATTCTTTACGATGGACAGTTTCTATAAAAAGAACATTAAATAAATTTTTCTTTTTACCAGTTCCTTTAATTTCAATTGAATTAGAAAAAAAGATATCAAATAAATCAATAATTAATTTTTGAAATTTTAAAGCAACCGTTTGAAAAGCTAAGTATTTTTCTTTTCTTTTATTTTCTGCTTTTATAGCATTAATTTCTTGTAAATGTGTTTTTATTTGTTGTTTACTTTGAATTTCAATTGGAAAAATATAATAAAAATCTTCTTCATTGAAAATTCGTACTTCCCGGTTCCCTTCAGGTCTTTCAATCAATTCATTATCAGGAGCAATATCGTCACCAAAATCAAATAGAGGATAAATTGCATATAATCGTGGAGTGGTTGAATTGTTTTGTTTTAATAATCTACCAACCCTATAATGTCCATCATCATTACGAGTAGCTACTAATGTTTTTCCATATTTTACATAATCATTTTGTAATTCAAGAGCAAATTGTTCACTATTACGATGGGAATTGTAATTTTCACTGAAGTAAGTTACCCAATTATTATATCTTGAAACAAATGTAATATCATCCATTAAAACTTTTTTTTCGTTTTTTGGTGTTTCCATATAAGATGAAGGTGACCACTCATCTTTTGTTATAAAAATATAGGTTGTTTCATCATCATCATAATCATTTGTTACCATTTCCATATTGCTTACTTTATAAATAGTATTATCGTTTTTTATTCTAACTTTATCACCGATTAAAACACGATAATCGGGATGTTTCCATTCTTTATTTTCTATATCATGATCCCAACCTTTAAGATCACTAATTGGTAAAATCTTATTTAAAAATTTACCACCAATATTACGAGCGTTCGGATTATGTGGTAACAAATAACCTAAATCGTTAGGATTTGAAACTTGATTATCTTTATATATTGCTGAATTACCAGCATTTAATGTAACATATATTAATTCAGAAGGTTTTACAGTTTTATAAATAAGCTTTTCACTATGTATAAATTTTTGTACAACAACACTTTCAACAGTGCTAATGCTGTTAGCATCTTTCCAATCACTATCATTTAATATCCTAACAACCTTACTATGAACAACAATCCAAAATGGGTTTTTTTCTTCTTTTGGTGTATCCACTAGTTTTACGACATTACCGTATCTAATTTTAATATCGCGTTGTCCCTCGCCAAAATAAAACGATGATCTATCATCGGCTTTCATTTGTAGATCAATATTTCTAAGACGAGAATCAAGTGAATCATATGGGTCATAATGATGTTCTTTAATGTTTCGCAAATATATATTTATATTTCGATTTATATTAAAAAAATATTGCATTACAAAATAATCTGGGTCATCTCCACCAATGCCAAACTCGCTTTCATAAATAGCGCCATATATAGTATCTCCAGAATCAGTAACAGCTTTAACATGTCCGTCAAGGACAATATCTTCGTAATGGAATACTTTATCAGGTTTTTCAGTATATCCAGCAATATATTCTTCACCAATGTCATCTTCATAGCCATTAAATGTATACCTAGGTGGACCAACGGTCCATAAATAACCATTTTCTTGTGTAGGTGGTAATAATTCTTGTTTGATATAATTAATATATATTCCGGATTCTTTACCGTGTTTTCCATCATACCAATCCCAGTCTTTTGCTATATTTTCTCCTTCATCAGTTAATGTAACATATCTATGCTCTTCAAAACGATTATTTCGTATATACTCATAACCTAGTTTCACTCCCATATCGTCATCTCTATCATCCCAATATTCATCAATACCTAATCGTATGGCTCCGTCTTCTAATGATTCAGGATTATTTTCAGTGTATTCAGGTTGTCTTGCTGGATTTTCTTGTATATTAGGACCACCAGGTCCAAATTCTTCATCAGGTTGCATAGACATATCATAATCAACAACAGCAACAACTTCTTGTTCTATTTCATTATTATTTTCACTCATTTATTACTATATAAATAGTTAATATTATATAGTAATTTAAAAATTTGCATTTCTGGCAAGTTTAGCACCAACATATTTTGTGGCAATAATTTCATGAATTCTAGAGTTTTGATTTTCTTGTAGTTTTTGATTTATTTTACTTAAAACAGGAGATTTTTTTTGTATTGGAAAAGCAAGAACTTCTAGCCCTAAATCACCTTTAACTATTTCTAAATTGTCATATCTTTTATCGCCATTATCTAAATAATGTTTTAAATAAGCTTCTTGTTCAACAACACCAGCATATTCAGAAGGGTCTTGTAAATATTCATCTAATTTTAAATCTTTACCTGGTTTAACTTTTTTAGGGTCAACAAATACTTGTTTTGGAACAGCTTTGAGTTTTCTTGAAACTTCTAATGGTGTGGATTCAAATTCAACAACAACTTTTTTATTTTTAATGTATTGTTTAGGATCGATAGTTTCTTCAGTTGGATACATAATAGTTTTAAATGACTTTAAAATAAATAAGATACCCAAAATAATAATTAATACATTAACAAATTTTAAGAATGAGTGCTCTTTCGTTTTAGGTAATTTAGATATTTTACCCGAAATTATATTTAAAATTGTATTTTTAAGGGCACTCATGAATGGTGTTTTTTTCAATATTTGTGTAAAAACAGAATTAAATGTGGTTAAAATAAATGTAAGAATAAATATAACAGCAATTAATTTGACTATTTCCATAGTAACTTCTTTATCACCACTAGTTTTTTGTTTTAGTAATGATACATTAGATAAAAACCATGGGTAAGTAAAATCAACTTTTTCAAATCTACTTTCATTCATACTGATAGGTCCAATTAATATATCATAAAGTCCATCTCTTAAATCATCAATAGCTAGTTCTAAATCATCCTCAGCTTTAATATAATAAAAATCAATATCTAAATCTTTAGCTACACGCTCCCAAATATCGATAGCAATGCCAGAATATTTATTTCCTTCTTTAATGACAAAAGGAGCAGCATTACTTGTTCCTGTATATACGCCTACTTTCATATATATAAAGTAAATAATATATTTGTGTGCTAAATAAATATATTTTTATATTATATATGGCTTCAGGAGAATATAATCATATTCAAATGTTAACATTTTTATTTGGTGGTATTGCTTTATCGGCGTTAATAGTAAAAATAGTATATATAAAAATGGATGAATATGCTGCCAAACAGCAAAAACAAAAATCATTAGGTTCAGGTTGGAAGGTAATTCGTCCAGAATTAACACAAGAAGAAGTAAGTAAATTATTACTTAATATAGAAGAATTTAATGAGACATGGAGTAATTTAAATTCTGATTTTATAGCCGGCGATAAAAATGCCAAAGGTGATTTTACTAAACAATTTAATGAATTATATAAGAGATATTTGGAATTAATGTTAAAATCGGAAAGCATAATAAATGACCAAAAAGATGGATTAGCACCTAAAAATTTAAAAACAAAACAATTAAAAAATTATTTGGAAAGATTGAAAAGTAAAAAGCAAAGTATAGATATATTGAAAGAAGATATACAAATGCAAGAACAATCTACACAATCTGGTTCATTAAATTTCCTTACAATAGCAAATGCTATATTTTTACCAATGGGTGCGATGATAGGTTTTTTTGGTATGAATTTTTCAGGAATGGACAAGGATGGTGCTTTTGCTTCATTCTTAGGACCAAAAGCAACAGTAAAACAAGCACATTTAATGATGTGGAGTGCTTTATTAGTTGTGGCAGTAATAGTAGCAATAGTTCTTAAATATTACTTTATGCAAGGTGCTGTATCAAATTTCCAAACAATGGGTGATAGTTCTAGTGAAATAATGGCATATGATGAAAATAACGAGAAATATTACAATTATTAATTATGTTATTAATTTTATATAAATTAATAATATAATGGGCTTAGCAATATCACTAATGATTCACAATTACTATGAGTATAAACAAGAAGAAAAAATGTTTAAAAATTTTAGTTATATAGAATTGCCTGGCGAATTAATTAGTAAATTAGATAAAAAAGATAAACAAATTATATTTAACAATAGTATAAATGGGTAATATTTTGTCTAAATTTATAGAATGTTTTTGCTGTTGTTGTGCTCCGTGTATTAAACGTCATTGCAATCTTTTAGAAAAACCGGATCCAGAATTTTATATACAAACAGATATAGATGATGATATAATCGATTATGATACAATATAATTAAAATATTATTAAATAATATATGCCACATCATGTAAAATGGCCATTATATGCTGCTTCTGGTGGAATAATTTATGGTATTTATCAATTATTAGTAAAACATATATTAAATAAAGGTATGACAGTACCAGATTTGTTAGCTTGGTTAGGACTTATTTATGGATTAGGAGGTTTAATATATTTACTTTACAATAACAAATTAAAAAATATTACAAAAAAAAGGTATGAGTTACTAACATTATGTGTTGTTGTATTGTTAGTGCATGTTCTAGGAGATTATTGTTTTAATAAAGGTTTAAAATTTTCACCAAATCCTGGCTATGTAACAGCATTTATGAGTTTGACAATAGTATTTGTTTATTTGTCATCATTATATTATTTTAAAAAAGCGAAATTTGAGTGGGGACCATTTATAGGTATATTACTTATTTGTGGTGGTATATTATTATTGACATTAACTTGTGATTATACATTCGAGGAAGCCCCAAAGATAGAAAAACCAAAAATGAAGTCAGGAAATGTATTAAAATATGCTGGCGAAGCTAATTAAATTTCAGAACCATAATACCATGCGGCTTCTTCTTCTTCATATTGCATTTCTCTATAACAAGCAGAACAAACGGTAGTATTATTTTTAGATAATTGTCTACGACACCATCCACAAGAATTAAAAGACATAATATATCGCATTAGATCGTTATTTTCTAACACTAGTCTAGTATTGATAGGTAAATATGTATATATATGTCCAACAATATCTTCTGGTAAATTATTAGCGGCGGAACTATTATGAAATAAGTAAAGAATATTACGTGACATTATTAAATATATTAAGTAAGGAATTCTTAATATATTTTCAAACTTTTAAAAAAGAACTGGAAAAAAAGAACTTAATGGGGTTCATTGAAAAGTTCATTATAAAAACTTTTTAATACAATAAATTGGAATTTAGATACAGACATTATTTTTGGTGTAGATTTTTCAATAGCATACTCATATAATGTATCACCTAATTCAGACCATAAATTACCATATTCGGAAATATTTAATCGTAATTCAACCTTTAAGGCTTCTTTTCTAGATAGTTCTAGGGAATTTTTTGAAGAATCTTGAACAATCATATAATAAAATAACGATATTAATTGTTAAATTGATTTCGAGGGAAAGAATATTTTTGAAAGATTTTGTTAGTAATCGCCAGGTTATTTTTAAGATATGGAAACTCATGGTTCAAAATATAATATATAGAAGAAGAATGAACAGATGGGGTATGATCACGTATTTTAATATTATACGATATATGGTTTACGATTTCTCGAATATAGATGCTGAATAATGCGAAATAAGTGCCCGACATAACATATTTTTCATCATATAGTTGATTATTGACAACATCTATTTTTTTAAATGTGATTTTATTATGATTTTCAAATAAATTTCCCATTGTCCAGAACGGTGTTGTTAAAGGATGACTAATAATCCATTGATCTAGATTTGTTTTAAGGGGAAAATAGGCATCGCAAGTTATTTTTTCTACGGTTTTCATAAAATCCTTAAATAATTTCTTATTGCCATTTTTCAATAAATAAAAGTAAATTTTGGGGTTTTTATAAACATTTTGGCACAAATCACAATCAGCACTAAAAGAGTGTGTGCCGCGATAGCATCCACTATATTGTTCAATCTTAATTTGTATATTATTTTCAATGGGTTGTAAAAATCCGGCAATATTTCGTAAAACATTATCAGGAAAATGTATTTCTGATTGTAATAGATTCATGTAGTTAATGATAATAAGACTACAGTTCTTAAATCAATTTATTAACACTTAGAAAAGATATAAATTGAATTTAAATATATATCTGTAAATATAATATATATGTTAAAATCTCCAATAAAATGGGTAGGTGGTAAGTCGAAATTATTTAATAAAATATCACATTATTATCCAGAAGAAATTAATAATTATCACGAATTATTTGTAGGTGGTGGGAGTGCTTTATTTGGTTTATTGAATATGGTTCAAAATTCAAAAATAAAAGTAAATGGAAAAATTTATGCTTATGATTCTAATGAAATATTGATAGCATATTATAAATATCTTCAAACAGATTATGAACTACTTTATAATACGGTTATGAAAATAAAGACAGCCGGGGAAAAATGTGATAAAGCAGAATATTATTATTGGATAAGAAATAGTTATAATAGTAGAACAGACACGGAAATAGCAAGGGTAGCAGAATTTGTATATATGAATAAAACTGGTTTTAGAGGTGTATTTCGTTTAAATAGTTCAGGTGGATATAATGTACCGTATGGTAATTATAAAAATCCAGCAATAGTTGATAAAGAACATTTGAAAAAGGTAAGTGAGTTAATAAAGGATGTTGAATTTATTTGTTGTGATTTTGAAGATGTGAAAAATATAAAAAAGGGGGATTTTGTTTATATGGATCCGCCATATGTTCCAGAGAAAAAGAATGGATTTGTAAGTTATAGTAAAAATGGATTTGTTAAAGAAAAACATGAGGCTTTATTTAAATTATGCAATGATATGAAATGTAAATGGGTTTTGAGTAATTCAAATACAGATACAGTTAAAGAAGCATTAAAAAAGTTTAATATTGAAGAAATAGATGCTAGGAGAGCAATTAATTCTAAAAATCCTGCTGCTAAAACGAAGGAGGTTATTATTTATAATTAATCATTTTATCAAATTTAATAATTTTTTTTCAAATTCAGGGTCAGTATCAAATATATATGGTATACCATCTTCATCTAAATCAGCAATTTCCTGAGGACATAAATTTTTTAATGTAATATCTAATACATAATAATAATTAATTTTCCAATCTGGAAAACGACGCTGTAAGTTTCTAATTTTTTTTGTACCAGACTGTAGTTTTTCACAAACAGAACCCGAACCTCCTTGTACTTTCGCCTCAGCCCAATTAATTGTTTTACTAACTTTATTAATAAAACAATCATCAGGCCATTTTGCTCCATTTAAACGTTTAACTTTTTTAAGTTCTTCATCTCCAAAATTTTTTCCCCAACGCGGAAATGACGATTCTGGTGCTCTTATGTATGTATTACCGTTTAGTTCAACTTCCTCTATGTTGTATTTCCAAGTCTTTTTTTGTAATCTTTTGGTTGCTGTTATAGCATTAGAATATGTATTTCGAAGTCTATTTTCTAATGGCGCAGCTTTTTTATTAGTGTTTTCACCACCAGCATGTGTTCCTTTATTTGTTTCCATCATAATTAATTTGTGTAAATTAATATAATATAATTAGTTTAATTTAAAATCAATTTTTATAAATGATTATTCAGGAAAATGTTGGACTTCAACATCAATTGGCGACTGTAAAGGACCTAGTATTGAAAAGCATCGCAACTAATCAGAGTTTGTATTTGTAGAGTTATTATATCTGTATCCATGAGCACAATCATATCTATGAATACTATTATTATTATCAATATATCTATTATTTACAAAATCTATAAAATTTTTTTTCCAATCATTCTTGTTTTTAAAAATATCTTCTTGATTTAATCTTAATAAGTTTATAAATTGTTTTTCAGCTAACATTTCTTTAATTTTATCTCTAATTTGATTATATAGTGGTTTATTCCAATTAGATACTTGTTTATAATGTTGTCGTCCATCTATTTCAACTATCAACTTTACTCCATTATTTAAAACAATATAAAAATCATACTCATAAAAAGTATTATGTTGTTTTCTTAAGTTAGCCCATTTTGGTCTAAAAGTCTTCTTAATAGATTTTATATTGAATATTTTTTTATTTTCTAAAAGAAATTTATGAAATAGTGCTTCTGTTTTATTTTTAAGACAAGCACACCAACTTCCCCTCGTAACCATCGAGGGCTTTGCGTAATAATTATTATTACAATCCCGACATATAAAGCAATATTTTTTGTGTGTTTGCTTAAATACATCTCTTGGAGTTTTATTGCCATTCTCTGTGGGATGCCAGTGTGCCGCTCTAGGATGACTCGCAAATGATT
>CEQU01018921.1_pt1 | contig 13542 bp, 12 predicted proteins | sample 531031 | NCBI WGS metagenome assembly CEQU01 (sample SAMEA2621216, study PRJEB7988) | marine metagenome | isolation source: saline water (ENVO:00002010), including
CAATAACCATCGGCCACAAAATCATGATAATTACAAAAAAACCTATAGGCCCCGCCATTAAAAACCAACTACTTAATGATTTTGAACTCATATAACCCCCTTTATTTATATTATGAATACTTTTTATTTCGATTATACATGATGTTTTTGGTATACTCTTGAAAATAAGCATATTTTAGTATTTTGGAGTGAGTTACTTGACGACAGTTGACTATTCAAAAGATGTATCTTTATTGGCTCATTTACTAAGAAGGGCAAGTTTTGGTCCAACTCCTGGTGAAATGGATTATGCTGTAAAAGTAGGGTACGACAATATGCTAAAAGAGTTGTTAAATCCTAAGGAGGCGGACCCTGTTCCTCATGACATGATAAGAAGATATCATGTCGCACAATCAGATTTAAGAAATCAGGGTGCGGCCTATTGGATTTATAGGATGTTGATGACAAAATCTCCATTACGTGAAAAGATGACATTGTTTTGGCATCGGATATTTGCTACAGGATGGGCTAAATTAATACAACATAGGCCTATTTTAAATCAGATAGATATGTTTCGTACTCATGGTATGGGAAAGTTTGATGATCTTTTGATTGAATTATCTAAAGATCCTTCCATGATTATGTGGTTAGATAATCAAGATAATCACGGACATAATATAAATGAAAATTACGGTAGGGAAATTCTCGAATTATTTTCTATGGGAGTTGGTAATTATACAGAAGATGATATTAAAGAAACTGCCAGAGCTTTTACTGGTTGGCGTGTAGTTAATCCTGAATATATGTCAATTAAGATGCGTAATAATACAGCTCGTCCGTATGGATATATGTCATGGCAATTTGAATATGATGAAGAAGATCATGATAAAGGACTCAAAACTATTTTAGGTCAAACTGGTAATTGGAATGGTGAAGATGCGGTAAGGATTATATGTGAACAAGAAGGTACGGCTAAGTATCTTGCAAGGCATTTATATCATTACTTTGTTGAAGATGAATTACCTGTTCCTCAGTGGCCTCATGAGCCTCCAAAAAATCCTGAAGCTATAGATTTAATGGTGCAATCTTATTTTGATAATGACCATAATATAAAGGCTGTTTTAGAAACTATGTTTACTGCGGATTTTTTTAAAGATATACCTGCACGATACGCTCGTATTAAAAGTCCTGCAGAAATGGTTGTCGGGGCATTAAGGTTGGCAGGCCCAATTGAATTGCCTTCAATGGATTTATTAGCAGCTGAAGATGCTTGTACAAATATGGGGCAAGCATTGTTAAATCCACCTAGTGTAGAAGGTTGGCAAGGTGGGACAGAATGGGTTAGTACTGGAGCATATGTTCAGAGAGTTAATTTTGTTAGTAAGGTTTTAAGTGACCCTAACAAAATAGGGCTCAGGAATATTATTGATAAAATAAAGGAGAAATCTTCTTCATCTACTCTTACTCATATGCAATTAGTAGATTTTTGTTTAGATATTCTAGGCCCGTTAGATGTTATGGATTCTACGAAATCAGGTCTAAATAAATATATTTCTAGATATCCTGATTTGTCATGGTCAGATAAATCAGGATCTGATTCTTTTGATGAAGCTGTGGTATCTCTTATTCAATTGATTGTATCTTCAATTGAATACCAAAATGCATGATAATGGAGCTCATGATTTGTTAAATGCAACAAAAAAAATAAATTATGTGACTACTGTAGGATTTAATACTGATTTTGGTGGCAGAGGCTTTGAGCATCCTGCGTCATTGGCTATTAGAGATGACGGAGTTATATTCGTGGCTAGCCGAGGGAAAAGAACTTCCAAACAGACAATTGGTATACAAAGAGTATCTAAAAATCATGAATTTTTTGGTAAGATTGGTTCTTATGGGCTTGGTGAGTTAGGTCAGATGGTTTGGCCTACCTGTGTGACTTTAGATTTAGATAATAATCTTTTTTTGGCAGATGAATTTCTCAATAGGATAACTATATTTGATCCTGACGGGGAACCTGTGAAGTATTGGGGTGAAAAAGGTTCTGCCCCTGGGCAATTTGATCAACCAAGTGGATTACTTGTTAGAGGAGAAACTATTTTAGTTGTAGATTCTAAAAATAGCCGTATCCAAGAATATAATTTAGATGGGAGTTATATCTCTCAATGGGGAGAAGAAGGAGTGGGGCCTGGTCAATTTTCGCTACCTTGGGGGATATGTGAAGATTCTCATGGGTACATTTATATTGCTGATTGGCGTAATGATAGGATACAAAAATTCACCTCAAAGGGTGAATTTGTTGAATCATTTGGTGAATCAGGATCATCAGAAGGACAATTTAATAGACCTTCTGATGTTGCTGTAGACGCAGAAGGTAATATCATTGTTACTGATTGGGCTAACCAGCGATTACAGATATTGGACAGAGAGGGGAAATTTTTAATCGAAGAAAGAGGGAAAGGGGGCTTAAACCCTTGGGCCGAAGAATACTTTGAAGCTCAGCAAGATGAAAAAGAGGCTAGAGCCTCTTTTGTTCCTGTTTTTGATACAGACGTAGATGACCCCTCTGAAATATCAGCCAGAATAGAGCCATATTTTTGGGATCCTGTATCAGTTGAATTAGATTCTGATGATAATATATACATAACTGAGTCAAATAGGCATCGATTTCAAGTTTTTGAATTTTGTGAAGGTAATTAAATGAAAGATAAAAAATTAGTTGTAATTCAACTTTCTGGCGGGAATGATTATCTTAATTGTGTGATTCCTTACAATAATTCTAATTACATTGATAACCGGCCAAATGTAAGAATAAATGAAAATGAAATTATTCCTATAGATTCCAATATTGGATTAAATCCTGTTATGCAACCTATGAAAGATCTATACGATCAAAATAAGGTGGCTATTTTGCATGGTGTTGGCTACCCTGTCCCCAATCGATCACACTTTAGATCTATGGATATATGGCATACTGCAGAGCCTACAAAGGTAGGTACTGAAGGTTGGTTGGGAAATGCTATTAACCAAATGTACCCTAAGCATGATAATGTGGTTGCTGCAGTTAATTTTGGAGCAGGATTACCACGTGCGCTAGTTGCTCACGGTGCTCCAGTTGCTGCTGTAACGGATTTAGATTCTTATGGTTTTTTAAATCACATTAATGAAGAGAATAATAGATTGGATGCTCTTAATGCTTTTAAAGATATGTATGCACAAGCTATAGGGACAGGCCCGGTTATGGATTATTTACGTCAAACAGGCCTAGATGCCCTTAAAGGTGCTGACATACTTAGTACAGTTACTTCTAAATATTCCTCAGACATTGAATATTCTATGGATAATTCATTTTCAAAAGCTATGAAAGGAGCAGCGCAAGTGCTTCAAGCTGATATAGGAACCAGGATTTGTTATACCCAGCATGGAAGCTTTGATGCCCATACTAATGGGATAGCTTTACAAGAAGGCTTGTTAAAACATGTTATGGGAGGGATTAGAGATTTTTATGATGATATGAAAGCAGCAAATAAGTCTGATGATGTGATTATGTTTGTGTTTTCTGAATTTGGCAGACGTGTTAAAGATAATGGTAATGGAACAGATCATGGTTCGGGAGGAGTAGCTTTTGTTATTGGAGATTCTGTGAAAGGTGGCCAATATAGTGAATATCCTTCTTTGCAATATGAAGATTTATTAGAGGGGGACCTAAGATTTAATCTTGATTTTCGTAGTGTTTATTCGGAAATCTTAGAAGATTGGCTAGAAGTAGATGCAAGACCTGTTGTTAAAGGTGAGTACGAGAAAGTAGGGTTTCTAACTTAAATTAATCAATTTTTTGAAAGCTTGAATATCCTCTAACATTACGTGGCCTTGGTGCTTCAGGTGTGCTATTGCTAGGGATATCTGACATTTCATGATCTTCTTTATGGTTGTTTTCGTCAGAAGAATTATTTATTGCTGTTCCGGCTGTTATGCCTGTTGTATCTCGTCTATTTGAAAGCATTTGTTCGTCTAATGATGCCAAGCCTTCTGATTTTATTCCAAATGCTGTCTTAATTTCATATTCTTCATACTTTTTAGCCCATAGCATAAGTTTTTCATCAGACCATCCACCAATTTGATTTAAGCGCCACCACCATTTAATTAATCTCCTACTGGGCATATGTCCTTCCCAGTCATGGAAATAGCCAATCCCTCTTCCTATTTCCCACCCCATCCCATAATCGTCTAAATCATGCCACTGGATACTTTGGGAATTTTCTTTTTCTTCATCAGATAATTCCTTAAATTTCTTTATCCAGTCACCTAAAGTACGCAATTTTATAGAATTTGATCTATAAATCAAATTAAGTTTTTCTAGAATTTGAGCTTGTTTGTACCCTGCAGTGTATAATCTGTAAGCTTCGACAAATTGTTCTGAATCACTAATACCTCTAGGCATAAAAAAATAATTCCCGTATAACGCATTTCACATATTATAAACTGCATTATACAACAAATACAAGATATTAATATGCTTTTAGGTATAAAATAGGTGCATTAAAAAATATTATATGTTGTATATTTGAATTCTATGCCTTGAAGACTCAATTACATATAATTTTGAGTTATTATCAATTACTACAGAGGAAGGTCCCCAAAAATAAGTTTCTATTTGAGTTGATATTAAATATGGTGTATTAAAATGTTTAGGCAAATCTGGTTTTAGATCGGATATATCACGTTGTGTGGACTCATCTGGATTAGCATCTAAGAATTCTTGTGCCCATTTTGATAATGTTGCTTCTCCACGTAAGGATTGAACATGGACTCCCTCTGGAGAATAAATTTTAACGGATTCGTTGCCCCAATCGGCAACATACACATATCCATCTTTGTCAGCTGTAGCTTTTGCGGGTTTATTTAGAGAACCCTCATTTTTATTAGGCCCTCCTATTACATTTTTAAAGGATCCGTTAGTATCAAATTTTTGTATGCGGTCATTACCCCAATCAGTAACATATATATATCCATCCAATCCAACTGATATCCCCCACGGATGATCAAATTGCGAATTTTTTTCACCGTGCTCTCCCCAGGTGTTAATGAAATCTCCATTTAGGGAGAATTTTTGGATTCTATGGTTATATTGATCTACAACATAAACATTATCTTCTATATCAACGGTAATTCCAGATGGGCCATTTAACTGTCCTGCGTCACTGCCATGTTTTCCCCAATTAGATAAATAAGTTCCATCCTCTGAGAATTTTGAAACTCTATTATGGTGTTCGTCACATACGAGAATTGTTCCTGTTGAACTACTTGTAATGCCTGTCGGTAACCAAAATTGACCATCTCCATGACCGTATGTTCCAAATTCATTTATATAATCTTCTTTATAATTACAGACCCCAACTCTAGCAAAGACAGGATGTTTATTTAATACATAAAACTTATCGTTGAATATTGCCATGTCTACCGGGTGAGCAAATCCACGACCTAGCGGATTGTTGTTAGTTATGCCTATAGTTTTGTTGTAAGTTGCCTTTTCGATTTCAGTAACCATGGAAAGATTACACTCTTTGGTATTCTTTTGAAGAGGCAATAAGACCTAATATCTCTGATATTCTTTCTTCAGCATTTTTTCTGTCTGATGTCGATGCTTCTCCAAATATTATTGGTCCTTTCTTTTTTGAATGATTAACAATTGCATTTTTTGTGGATTCTTCAATATCTGAATCCAATATTCCCATCAAATTAAAGCACATATTTACTGCGTCATGGGGGGTCAATTCTGCGTTAAAAGCTAAGCGTTTAGTAATATCCTTTACTTCTGGAGAATTAGTATTACTCCAAACTTTATGGGAGAAATTTACTCTTTCTACTATAGAACCACTATTTATCCATTCGGCACCTTCATGCCACCCTTCAACTGAAGGAGGATTCAGTAAGGTTTGGCCCATATAAGCTATTACACTTTCAGCCTCATTCATTAATAGTGTGGGCTTAGTTATTGTATTGCTAACTCGTAAACACCCGGCGACATATTCAGCAGGACATTTGACTCTTTCATATGTAGATTCTTTAAAGAAATCAGATTTAAATAATGTTCTGAGGACTTCTTTCAAGTCATGATTATTTGACATGTATGAGTCTACTAAAGTTTGTATCGCATTTTCATCTTTTGGCGGAGTATATGGCCATTGTGGCACAGGAACTTCATCTGCGACAAAGAAATCGTAAAGATGGCGCGCAACGAATCTAGCTGTAGCTTCTTGCTTGGATATGATACGAACAATATCTTGACCGTTGAAGTTACCTGTTTCTCCTAAGAAAGTTTTAGTATTTTCATCATGATCATTTTTTCTATATTCGTAATGCCAAGAGATCCTTCCATAAGGCCATATAGAATCTTTCATTGCTCTAACAGACATATATTCTGCATTTTTTAATGTCCATCCAGTAAAAGCTCTAGAACATTCTTTTACATCATCTTCAGTATAATTTCCAATTCCCATGGAGAATAATTCTAATATCTCTCTACCAAAATTCTCATTTATTGCATTGTTATGGTTATCTTGATTGTCAAGCCATATAATCATTGCAGGATCTTTAGATATTTCTTCTAATAAATCGTCAAATTTGCCTAAACCAAATTTGCGGAACATATCTATTTGAACGGATAGAGCTCTTGCTTGATTTGTTTTTGCATAACCTGTTGCAAAAATACCATGCCAAAATAAAGCAATTTTTTCTAGTATTGGTGTTTCAGTTGTTACCATTCGATAAAGCCATTCTTTTGCTGCCCATGGCCCTACTCTTTGTTCATGAACTTCTGTATGAAATCTTCTTATGAAAAACTCAGGTAAATGATTTGAATCACCTGGATCTAATATTGAATCTACAATATCATCATAAGCCTGATTTTCTAGGTCATCTAACTCTTTTTGTGTAGCTCCAAATCCAGCTCTTCTCATGAGGTGAGCCACTAATGAACGCTTTTCGGATACTAACGTCTTTGCAATTGTTACCATGTGAACCTCTGTGATAGAAATCAGTTTTTGAAAATTTCGTGTTTTTCAAAAGTTCCATTTAATATAGATACAGCATCAAGATTCATCCAATCTTCGAGTATATTGGTATACAAAGATCGGAAATCATTATTGGCGTATAAATCTCCATCTAATTGGTCTTTATCTTTTAGTGACGGGTAGTAACCGTATAAGCCACCTTTTACAGAATTTCCTATCAAAAATGCAACTCCTCCTGAACCATGATCTGTTCCAGAACCATTATCTTTGATCCTTCTGCCAAATTCAGAAAATATAAGTAATGAAGTACTGTCACCATAGCCATGTTCTTCAACATCGTCCATAAAATCACCGACACCGTTTGAAACGTCATTCCATAATTTAGAATGTACGGGTAATTCTCCTCCATGGGTATCGAAGCTGCCGTGCTGAGTATAGAAGAATCGTGTTCCTAAATCAGCAAACATTACCCTTGCGGCATCTCTCAAGCTATTTGATATAGGGTTAGAAGCATATTCAATAGATGATTTGTAAAGTGAAGGCGCTTCCCTTAACATGTCGGCTCCTATTCTAGCGTCTTGTCCTGTTTGACCTATAAATTCAGATATTACGTCTTTTCCTTCTGCACCACCATACATCTGGGAAAAAGCATTTAGAAGATCTATACGATCTTGATCTTCTGATATTTGAGGAAATAGCCCATAAGTATCCAAGTTGCCTACAGAAGCTACAGGAACTCCACTGTAAGACATTGCTCTAGGTAACCCGCGACCAAAATTTATTCCGCCTAAAGTATTTTCAGCATTCGGGTCTAGTTCTTTTAAAGCTTTACCAATCCAACCTTCATTTATCACTTTATCCGGTTCAGCTGTGTGCCATATATCCATAGATCGAAAATGAGATCTATTTGGAGTTGGGTACCCGATCCCATTAATAATGGCTACTTTTCCTTGGTCCCAAAGCTTTTTAATAGCAGTCATACTAGGATTGAAGGCTAATTCATCATTTATTTTTAGGCCTTCATTTTGCTTAATGTGGACGTGAGGTCTGTTATCGTAATAAAGACCCTCATTGACAGGTACAATGGTATTAAGTGCATCATTACCACCATTTAGTTGTACGACTACTAACTTATTTTCTTGCTCTTTTAGTACCACAGAACACCTACTATGAGTATTTGCTATCTATGAATTATACTCAAAATATGTTTATTTTCAAGAAACGTGAATATATATTATGGAGACTATTTTGCGGTTATTCCTCCGTCTATTACTAATTCCGAACCGGTTATGTAACTAGATTCGTCAGAAGCTAAGAATAATACTGATAAAGCAACGTCTTTTGCTGTGCCAATAATATTTAATGGAGTCATATCTAATCTTTTTTGTCTTTCTTCTTTATCAGATAAAACTTTTGACATCATATCTGTTTCTACAAATCCTGGGTGTACAGAATTGCATCGGATATTGTGAGGGCCATATTGAGTAGAAATATTTTTGGTTAATGACCTTACCAAGCCCTTAGATGCTGTATATGCAGTAGATGCTGAAGGAAGCCCTACTAAACCTGCCATTGAAGATATATTTACGATTGACCCTGCGCCGTTTTTTTTCATTATTGGGATTACAGATTTGCAACCTAGGAAAACCCCTGTTGAATTAATCAAATTGATTTTTTCCCATTCTTCTAAAGTAGTGTTTTCTATGTTGTTGTGTGATGTTATTCCTGCATTATTAATAAGAATATCTATTTTGCCGTAACGTTCCATTGCCTCATTGACAATATTGTCCCAGTCGTGAGGGTTAGTTACATCAAGGTGTTTGTATATACAAACATTTTTGTTGGGATCTAAAGTTGCGGCTAGGGTTTCCCCTTTTCCATCTAGGATGTCTCCAATAATAACCTTTGCACCTTCACTTAAAAACAATTCAGCTTCGGCTGCACCTTGCCCTGATGCACCCCCTGAAATAATAGCGATTTTGTCTTCTAATCTTTTCATTGAATATCCTAATTATGTTCCTTTAAACCAATGGTGGAACATAAGCAAGTTTTTTTTATTTCCCTCTACAGTAACTCTTTTTTGTTCGATCAGATCAAATAAATTTTTTCTGGCAGTAATTAATAAAGAGAAATCTGTTGGGCTTGTCTGGATAGTTGTTGGCGCTAAATCCATCGCATCTGACTTTTCAAATATGTCAAGATTTCCTTTATAAGTAGTAAGCCTTAATTTGTTTTCCAATCCTAAATCTATATCTATGACTTTGGGTGTGACATCTGGACTGTCTCCAGACGGGTTTACTATGAACCAGCTATTGGCGTTAGAGTTTTTCCATAAATTTACGAGTAATATAGCACTTTTTTCGTCTACAACATAATCATCTTGTAAGGCATTGAATATATCCCATGTGTGTAAGGTTAACTCTAACAGGACTATTAGAAGTATTTCTGCTATTGATAACATATTTACAGGATGATATGCCTTTAATTCCCATTTAGATTCATTAATTGTCTTACATGTCTCATTAAAATCTTGTTGAATATCTGATAAAACCTTGAGAAGCGTAGTCTTGTTTCTCAAGCTTGTTTCAGATAACTGTATCGCCCTTGAAGCTATTCCGGGTGCTATTTCACTACTATGAAAAGTTCCTGGATTTGGCATTCCTTCTCCAGGAAGGTGGTTACCTGATAAAGCCATTGTGATTGAATTTAAATTAAAACCCAATGTCGCAACTAGATGAGCTGCAACATCTTTATTGGCCCACATGTGACACCTACTTGGTGCTTCCCACTCAAAATTTGAGAACTGTTCAAGTTGCTCTACCGTATTTGAAGATATTCTATTGATTGCTGATAAGATGTCTTCAGGATTCATCAAATATAATTCTCTTGGCCATATTATCCGGAACAGCTTTTTCTAAATATGTAAACATTTCTTCTGTAAAGAAAGGTAATCCAACTGAAGCATTTATTCCCCCATCTACAGATATAATTTCTCCATTAATAAAACTAGAGGCATCAGATGATAGTAGTAATAAGACACCATTTAATTCTTCTGGCTTTCCAATCCTACCCATTGGTGAACTTGAACTAATGTGATCTTTGAAAACTGATTTGCGTACCCAAGCCATTGTCATTTGACTTGGGAACCATCCGGGAGCTATTGCGTTAACGCGAATTCCTCGGTCACCCCAGTTCGCAGCTAAACTTTTAGTCAATGTAGCGACTGCTCCTTTTGTTGCTTGATATGCTGCCGGCATACCTCTCATACCATTTAGTCCTGCGACAGATGACAGATTAATAATAGATCCACCTAGCCCGTCTGATAACATTCTTTGTCCTGCTTCTCTACAGCAATACCACAACCCTAGTAAATTTACTTGAACACTTTGCTCAAACATTTCATCTGTTATTTTTTCAGGTACCGTTCCTGATTCAGTAATTTGGCCTGCATTGTTTACTAAAACGTCGACTCGACCAAATTTTTCTTCGGCTATATTAAACATATTGGCTACATCGCTAGAATTGGTCACATCACAAGCTACTGCAATTGTTTGTAGCCCTTTTTCAGATAAATCAGAAGATAATTTTTCTAGTCTTTCTATTCTCCGAGCAGCGAGTACAACATTGGCGTTTCTTTCAGACAAAAATTTTGCAAATGTGCTTCCTAGTCCAGATGAAGCTCCAGTTACTATGATAGTTTTATTGCTAATATCGAAAATTGGGTCGTATGACATTTGTATTCCTAGTTTATTTTTGATTAATTATTATGATAGTAAGTATTTTTTTTATCTATGATACTATGGGGCAAGTTTAATTTTGATTATTCTTATGTTCTTTTGTTTTAGTGGAGATATTTTGTCAGATCTAATTTTTTGGTTCATAGTTTCATTCATTAGTGGATCAATTCCATATTCATTAATTATATCCTCTTTAATAATAAAAAAAGATGTTAGAGATGTCGGAGATGGAAATCCAGGGGCTACAAATGCTTGGATTATTGGGGGATGGCAAATCGGGACAATAGCGATGATATTAGATATTTCTAAATCTGCGATTCCTGTTTCTTTAGCAATAAGAGAATTTTCATCCATTTCTGGATTTAATTCACTAGCTATATCTCTTATTGCATTAGCTCCTATACTAGGACACGCTTGGTCTCCTTTACTGAAATTTAAAGGGGGTAAAGCATTGGCTTCCTCTTGGGGATCTTGGATAGCTCTTACAGGTGGAATTGCATTTCCTTTAGCAATGATGTTTCTTGCACCTTTACATGCGGTACAAAAAAATCATGCTGTTACTGTTACATTATCTATATTAGGATTGCTTATTGCTTCATATTATTTCATTATGGTATTTGCAATTCCTGCTTCAGGATTAACAATAGTGGTATTTGGAACATTGAATTTATTAGTCGTTATCTATAAACATAGGAAAGAATATAGTGAAGGGGTTCTTTTCAGAGGTTGGATTAGGAATGTATCCAATTTATTTGGATGACTTATTTAATAACTCTTCAATATTATGTTGTTTTAATATTAGGACTTATTTCAGTCTGTATTGCAATTTCTAATAGTTTTTTTTTAAAGAAGCTTATTGTTAAAAAAACTAGATTAAATAAAGATATTATTATTTCAGTTTTAATTCCTGCTAGGAATGAAGAAGATAAGATTTCCCAATGTCTCGAGTCATTAATATCTCAAACTTATGTCAATTTGGAAATAATAGTTCTGGACGATAATTCAAATGATGAGACAGCTGATATCGTTTCGCGATTTGTAGAAGACGATAAAAGAGTCAAATTGATTCACGGAGAAGAATTACCACTAGGGTGGGGAGGGAAAAATTGGGCTTGCCATCAGCTATATAACTCAGCGAATGGGGAGTATATACTTTTTTTGGATGCTGACACTATATTCCAAAAGGATACTATAGCCTCAGCAATTCATGAATCTGTTAGTAATAATATAGATTTATTGACCCTTATCCCAAAGAGGCCGCCTAAGAGCATTGTTGAATTAGCCATGTTCCCATTTATGAATTGGGCTATTTTTTCATGGTTACCAATAAAGATTGCTCATAATTTCAGCAACGCTTATTTATCTGCAACATTTGGACAATTTATGTTATTTAAGAAAGAATCTTATTCTCATATTGGTGGCCATGAAGAGGTTCGAGATAATGCAATTGATGATTTTCAATTAGGGAGATTCATTAAAAAATCTGGGTTAAAGTGGATGTTATTAGATGGGACTGAAATGGTCGAGTCCATGCCATATAAAAATACGATTGATGCTTTAAACGGAATATCTAGAAGTGTTTTTCCGGCATTGAATTATAGTATTAGTGTGTTGTTCATTTTTTCTATTTTGTTAGTCTGCCTTACGTTTATTCCATTGATGACAGTGGGTTACGGGCTGATAGGGGTAATGGGCAATGGAGAATATTGGACGATTTCAGTTTTATCGTTGTTTATTTTTTTGATATCATGGACTTTGTCTTGCAGGAGATTTCATTACTCATTGTTTTTAATTCCATTTTTCCCAATTTCTGTAGGAGTTATGATAATAGTTGCATATCACTCAATGTTATCTACCATTTTTAAAACTACTATTTGGAAAGAAAGAAATATTTCAAGTAAAAAATTAAGGTTTTAATCCATGTTTGCGGAAAAGTTTATTGTAATTGGAGAAAATATACACACAACTCGTGTATTTATGAGGTCTGGAAAACGTATTGGATATGATGAAGATGGCTTAGAATCAGTTTTATACAAAAACAGCGATGGAATTAATTCATTTTTGTGTATCCCTGAAGATTTTAAATCAACAAAAGTTTACCAAGAAGGTAGAGTAAAACATTTCATGGTTGCAGTATCGTCAGGGATGTCTGAGTCAGCCAAATATCAATCTCAAGGTAAGGACTATATTGCATCTGAGATTCGCAGGCAAGAAAATGTAGGATCTGATTTTTTAGATCTAAATATTGATGAGATTTCGCCTAATATTGAGATTCAAAAATCAGCGATGAAATGGTTAGTTTCATTTTATTCTACTATTGCTAGGAAGCCACCTAGTGTAGATTCTTCTAGCCCAGATATTATAAAGGTTGGCTTGGAGGAATATGCTCGTACAGGATCCTTACAAGGAGCTCCTATGATTAATTCAGCTTCTCTAGAAAGAGTTGAAGTTTTAGATATCGCTGAGTACTACAACACAAATGTTGTGGTGACATCAGCGGGAGATGCAGCTATGCCATCTACTGCCTTAGAAAGGATTGAAAATGCTGCTAGGATGATTAAATTTTGTAAAGAAAGAGGGATTACATATCAAAGAATATATGTAGACCCACTGGTGTTTCCAATATCAGTAGATCAATCTTATGGGAATGATTACCTAGAAGCTGTATTGGGTATAAGGAAGGAGTTTGGAGGAGATATTCACATAACTGGTGGGCTAAGTAATGTTTCATTTGGGCTACCGGCTAGAAGAATTATAAATGACACTTTTATTAGATTAGCGATAGATGCAGGTGTTAATTCTGGTATCTTGAA
>CEQU01017323.1_pt1 | contig 13501 bp, 9 predicted proteins | sample 531031 | NCBI WGS metagenome assembly CEQU01 (sample SAMEA2621216, study PRJEB7988) | marine metagenome | isolation source: saline water (ENVO:00002010), including
ACAGAGGATTTGAATCCTTTAATTGCTTTCCCTAAAGAAGATCCTATATCAGGCAACTTCCTGGCCCCAAAAATCAGGAGGAGTATAGCTAATATTATTAATAACTCTGGAAGACCGAAAGGTCCTATTCTCATATTTTTCCTCTGCAAACTGTATGATTATAGAATTTTACCAGAATTAATATATCCAAACAAATACGGACTTTTGGGGGCTGGACAAATCAGAACATATGTACTAAATTTTGGTGTTTGTGAGGTTGTCTAAGGACAACAGCATATGTATAATGACGTTCTAAGAGTGATTTAAATTTTAAGAGATGTAGCGGTTCAAGTTATATGGCTGATTCAAGAAAATATGATGTTGTAGTGATTGGTGCTGGGCCAGGAGGCTATGTAGCTGCGATCCGTGCAGCGCAATTAGGGCTCAAAGCCGCTGTAATAGAAAAGGAAGCTCTAGGTGGGGTGTGTCTCAACTGGGGATGTATCCCAAGTAAGGCATTGCTGAAGAATGCAGAAGTTTTGTCATACATAAATAAATCGGAAGATTTTGGAATCACGGTTGAAGGTGTTAAGGCTGATTTCGGTAAAGCAATGGCAAGAAGCAGGGCTGTTGCAGATAAGAATAATAGTGGCGTTGCGTACTTATTACGAAAAAATGATGTTGACCATATAGAGGGCAACGCGGTGATTAAGTCGGCTTCTACCATTGAGGTAAATGGCGATACGATTTATTCTGCCGATAACATAATTGTAGCCACAGGATCTTCTCCTAGGACTGTTCCTGGTATCGATATTGATCATCAGAATATTGTGACTAGTAGGGACGCTATTGTAACTGACAAGCTACCAAAATCTATTCTGATCGTGGGCGGAGGTCCAATCGGAGTTGAATTTGCATATATTTACAAGGCTTACGGTGTAGACGTAACTATTGTGGAACTGTTGGAGAACATAGTTCCCAACGAAGATGAAGAAGTTTCTAAACAATTGTTAAGATCTTTAACAAAAATTGGAATCACCATTAAAACTGGCTGTAAAGTTTCTTCCGTAAAAAATAATAAAGCTTCTGTTCGGGTGTCTTTCGATAGTGATGGCCAGATTGAAGAATCCACATTTGATAGAGTTTTAGTCGCTATAGGTGTAGTGCCAAATACCACAGGTATTGGGTTAGAAGAAAATTCTATAGCTATGGAAAATGGATATGTATTAGTCGATGACCAAATGCGTACTTCTATTCCTAACATTTACGCAATAGGTGACATAACAGGTAAGTTGCCTTTAGCTCATGTCGCATCGGCTCAAGCTAATATTGCAGTGGAGTCAATATGTGGCTTGGAAACCGTAGCATTAGAATATTCTATGATTCCAAGAGCCATCTATTGCAATCCACAGGTTGCCAGTTTAGGACTTACAGAGTCGCAGGCCAAAGAACAAGGGTACGAGATAAATGTAGGTAAATTTAATGCTCAGGCAAATGGTAAAGCTGGTGCAATGGGGGAAAGTGAAGGATTCGTCAAATTAGTCTTTGATGCTAAATATGGAGAAATCTTGGGAGCTCATATGATAGGTCCAGAAGTTACTGAACTGCTGGGAGAACTGTCGTTAACAAAACTTTGTGAAGGGACTTCATTGGAACTTGGACTTGCAGTTCATGCCCACCCTACATTGTCCGAAATGATTAAAGAAGCAGCCTTGGATGCCCAAGGCAAAGTTCTACACATGTGATGAGGTGTTTATATGCCTAGAAAAACTAGTAATACAAAAGCAAAGGCAGTTGATGATGTTGCCGCGGTGGCTGAAGCCACTGATTTAAATCAAGAGCAGCTACTTGAATTTTACGCTCAAATGGTTCTTATAAGGGAATTTGAGAAAGAAAGCGAACGGCAGTACACCAGAGGGAACATTAAAGGATTCTTGCATGTGTACAGCGGAGAAGAAGCGATTGCGGTAGGTGCAATCAACGCCTTGCGTAGTGATGATGTTGTTGTAACTCATTATAGAGATCATGGGCAGGCGCTTGTGAAGGGAATAGAACCTAAAGAAGCTATGGCCGAGTTATTTGGGAAAGCTACTGGCTGCAGCAAAGGGAAAGGTGGGTCAATGCACCTCATTGACGCCGAGAAGGGATTCATGGGCGGATATGCGATAGTAGGAGGACAATTGCCTCTTGCGACTGGGTTTGCGTTGGCTAGTCACTACAGAGATGACGATAAAGTTACTCTGTGCTTTTTGGGTGATGGAGCCCTTAATGAAGGAGAATTCCATGAATGTCTTAACTTAGCCAAGGTTTGGAACCTCCCTATAATATTTTTCTGCGAGAATAACTTGTATGGAATGGGAGCCCCGGCTAAAGACCATCTTGCAGCTCCAGACAAAATATACAAAATGTCTGAAGCATATGATATCCCTGGTTATCGCGTAGATGGCAACAATGTTCTTGAGGTTCATGACTTAATGACAAAATTGGTGTCTCAAATTCGAAACGGATCTGGACCAGCGTTCGTAGAAGCTCAAACATACCGTATCCAAGGGCATTCTATAGCGGATCCTGCTAATTACAGACCAGAAAATGAAGTGGCTGAATGGAAACTGAAAGATCCAATTCCTGCTTTCAAAGATTGGTTGTTGTCTAAGGGACACGCGACCCAAGAAATAATAGATCAGATGCATAGCGCAGCCGAACAAGAGATCATTGAAGCTGCAGAATTCGCAGAAGAAAGCCCATTTCCTGAGGACAAGGAATTATACACAGGAGTGTACGCTGAATGAGTACTGAAATGACTTATAGGCAAGCTATTTGCCAGGGTTTAACCGAAGCTTTGGATGAAGACCCACGGGTATATTTGATGGGTGAAGATATAGGACCTTACGGTGGAGCCTTTGCAGTAACTCAAGGTTTCTGGGAGAAATATGGTCCTAGAAGAATCAAGGACTCACCCCTCTCTGAATCGGCATTTGTGGGCGCGGGGATAGGGTCTGCTATGGCAGGATTGAGACCTATTGTGGAAATAATGACAATAAACTTCAGTTTGCTGGCGATAGATCAAATAGTTAATCATGCAGCGAAGGTCAGGTATATGTCCGGAGATCAGTTTAGTGTACCTATGATCATCAGGACAGTTACAGGTGCTGGAGCATCAGTTGCTGCGACTCATTCTCAGTCTTTCGAAGGCTGGTACGCTTCGGTTCCAGGGCTCTATGTTGCAGTACCTTCTACTCCTGAAGATGCCCTCGGATTATTCAGAACCTGCAGGGAATTAATGGATCCTGTGATGTTCGTAGAACACATTTTGCTATATGGTGCTAGAGGTGACGTTTCTGATGGAATTAAGATACCCCTGGGCAAGGCAGATGTTAAGAAGCAAGGATCTGACGTTACTATAATAAGCTACTCTAAAATGGTACAGAACTCACTGGAAGCCGCAGCATTGTTAGAAAACGACGGAATTAGTGCAGAAGTTGTGGATCTCCGCACTTTAAGGCCACTAGATGTTGAAACTATAATTGCATCAACTAAGAAGACTCACAGAGTGGTTGTAGTTGAGGAGACTACTAAATTTGGTGGTTTCGCTGGTGAGGTTGTCAGCATAGTACAACAGGAAGCATTCGATTACTTGGATGCTCCTGTGGAAAGAGTTGCAGGAGAGGAAGTCCCTATCCCGTACTCTATGCCACTAGAAAAATTGGCTATTCCTGACACTCAGAGAATAGTGTCAGCTGTAAAGAAATTGATCTGAAACGTCTAAAAGACTAGGGGGAATATTGGCTACTACGATTGTGATGCCTCAAATGGGTTACGATATGAGGGAAGGTACTGTTGTCAAATGGTATAAGAACGAAGGTGAACAAGTAGACCGTGGGGAGATTATAGCTGATATCCAGACCGATAAAGCTACCGTAGAATTTGAAGCTTACGTGGGCGGAGTGTTAGGAAAAATATACGCTGCAGAAGGGGTTGCAATTCCAGTTGGGGAAACCATTGCTGTAATCACTGAACCAGGCGAGGATATCCCTGTGCAAGATACCAGTTCGGAAATCCCTTCTGAAGAACCAGCTTCCGAATCTAATTCAGAGGAAACTGTTCCTGAACAAGTAACAGAAGCTCCCTTAGGAGAAGTCAGTTCTCCTGTTGAAGGAGTCAGAGCTTCCCCATTAGCTAGAAGATTGGCTAAGGAAAGGGGTATCGATTTGAGCACTGTGTCAGGATCTGGACCAGGCGGTAGGATAGTTGAGAAAGATATAGATGCTTACAAAGCAGCTTCTGCTGCCGCGCCGGTGATAAGTACGACTCAAGCTGACTCTGTGACGACCGAACAACTGACATCAATGCGTCAAGCTATAGCCCGAGTTACTGTCGGCAGTAAAACAACTGCTCCCCATTTTTATGTGACTAGTGAAGTCGATATGCTTAAGGCTACTGAGTTTAGGCAAGAGATAAATGAGGCTCTGACAGATGGGACTAGAGTTAGTATCAACGATCTCATAATTAAAGCGGCTGCAATTGCGCTAAAGAAATTCCCTAAATTTAATGCATTCTTCAAAGAAAACGCATTGGAATTCCATTCGAGTTTAAATATTGGTATAGCTATTGCCTTACCATCCGGATTGATGGTTCCAGGGATAAATAACTGTGAATTAAAATCTTTGGCTGAAATCGCAAGAGCCAGCTCTGACTTAATTACCCGTGCTAATGAAGACAATTTGACGAATGAAGAATACACTGCAACCACCTTTAGCATCAGTAATTTAGGCATGTTTGATGTCGAAAGTTTCTCCGCGATAATATTCCCTCCTCACGCCGCTGTGTTAGCAGTGGGGACTGTTAAGGAACAGCCGGTTGTGCGACATGGAGAGATAATAATTTCTAAAGTAATGAAAGCCACTGTGTCTGTGGATCATAGAGTTGCTGACGGAGCTGAAGCAGCTGAATTCCTTGTAGAGATTAAAAACCTGTTAGAAAACCCAGTATTATTAGTCGTTTAAGAGAGGAATACAGATGGTTAAAGTAAGTGGAGCTAGAGCAATCATTGAATCTCTTAAATTACACGACGTAGATACAATATTCGGCATAATTTCCATACACACATTGGACATATATGACATTTTGGCTTCTGAACAAGATGAACTTAAGTTTATAGGCGGCAGGCAAGAACTTGGAGTGGGATTTATGGCAGATGGATATGCTAGGGTGAGTGGCAAACCAGGGATTCTGCTAACCAGCACAGGTCCAGGAGCTGCTGATTCGATAGGGGCTATTGGAGAAGCATATTTTTCCGCGTCTCCTGTTTTAGAGATCACAACTAATGTAGAACAAGAGTTTATGGGCAAAGGTATGCTTCCTACTCATGACGTCAAAGATCAATCTGCAATGTTTAGCGCAGTAACTGATTGGAACGCTAACATAGGACAAGTAGACGCGATACCTGATCATTTTGTTGAAGCCTTTCAAAGGTTTGTTTCAAAACGACCAAGACCAATAGAATTGGAAGTGCCAACTGATCTTTTGGCAGTGGAATCTGATGTCGAGCTGTTACCTCCGGTGAAACCTGACATACCACAGGCAAGTGAAGATCAATTGAAAACAGTAACCTCTATGTTAAAAGAATCTAAACGTCCGATCATTTTTGTTGGTGAAGAAATGCAGATGATGGGAGGAACTACTGAACTCATTCAATTTGCAGAAAAACATGGGATCCCTGTAGTGACCACTGATGGGGCTAAGGGAACATTCCCTGAAAATCATCCACTTTCCCTAGGGCAGGCAATTGGTAAGAGAATATGGGGAGAAAATCCGTTGTTGGAATGGTTAGGCAATTGTGACTTTGGCCTAGTGTTAGGAGCATCATTACCTTACAGGTCAACCGCAGGAGTAGACTTGAAAATGCCACAAAAGTTTGCTCATGTGTTGATGGACGAGTCAATTATTGATAAGAACTACAAATCTGATGTAGCTATTACAGGAAACTCTCAAGCTGTTTTGGCCCAAATTTCAGACATGTTAGGGGACTATGTCTGTGATCTGGACCAAGGTTATAGCAAAGAAATCACTGACGTGAAAACAGAGATATTATCCACCCTAGAATCTACATGGGGTAATGAATTACGCACTTGGCAAGCAATCCGAGCAAGTTTACCTGAAGACACTATATTTAGCTTAGATCCTACGGTGCCAGCTAGCAGAGCTTCAAGATGTCTGGAGATTAATAATCCTAGGACATTTATGTATCCTCATGGTTGGCTAGGCTTAGGTTTTGCTTTTCCTGCTGCCCTAGGTGCGAAAGTAGCAAAACCCGAAACTCCCGTAGTATGCGTTACAGGAGACGGAGGCTTTCAATACAATTTGCAAGAATTAGCAACTGCCAAGCAGTATGGGCTAAACCCTATAGTATTAATGTTTAATGATAATGCATGGGGTGTATTAAAAGATTACCAAAAACAAAGGTTTGACAGCAGGTTTTTCGCTACAGACTTGGTGAACCCAGATTTCTCAAAACTTTTTGAGTCGTATGGATTTGAATCATTCGTGGTAGATAATGTGAATGATTTGCAAGATGCTTTAAAGAAAGCTGTTAATGCTAAGGAATTGACCTTAATTGAGGTTAAAATCCCTAATGGGTTTTCTCAGTTTGTATAGTACTTGTAAAGCCTTGCGAAAAAAATTTTAAAAAGAGGATAAACCCATAGAAATGAGCAACGTTAAACTGATTAGCATGACTCCTGACGCGGAGAAGACTATGGGGTATGTGGCGAGAGTGAGCAACCCTTCTAATCAAGAAAATCCTAAAGTGGCTGGCCTTTTATCCTATTGCATCAAAAATGGGCACTGGAGTGTTTTTGAACAAGCTCACATGACACTTGAGATTAATACTACTAGAGGTATCGCTGCCCAAATACTGCGTCACAGATCGTTCACTTATCAAGAATTTTCCCAACGCTATGCTGATTCCTCTGTTCTCAGTGAAGAAATTCCTTTACCAGAACTACGCCGACAGGATACCAAGAATCGTCAAAATAGTATTGATGATATAGAAGAAGACGTCAAGCTGGAGTTTCAAAAGAAAATTCAGATGCACTTTGAACAGGGTATGAACCTGTATAAAGATATGCTTGAACAAGGTATAGCAAAAGAATGCGCACGTTTTGTCCTTCCCCTAGCAACTCCCACAAAAATTTATATGACAGGCTCAGTAAGATCGTGGATTCATTACATAAATCTACGGGCTGGGAACGGAACTCAGAAAGAGCACATGGATATTGCTGAGAATTGTAAAGTTGTCTTTTGTGAGACATTCCCAATTGTTTCAGAAGCTTTGGGTTGGGCTTAAACACATAGCAAAGGTTTATTTATTCGAGCCTGATTAAGTTTTGCGAATCAAACCAATGTGTGTCATATCATATTATATTATGGGATTGCTGTTTACATGCAAAGAACCCTTATCTTTTGGTCCGTAAAGACTTAGCAAAACATAAATAAAGAATCCCAATAAAGCCACTGAAAACTGCGACGTACAGTAGAGCTTGGCCAACTTCTAGGTAATTGAATAAGATTCCAAGCATCAGGATAGAAATAGCAGTAAATCCATTGTCGAAATTATAGATGCTAGTTACACGTCCTCTTAATTCGTCAGGGACTATTTCTTGGATAAGTGTGTTGGTTCCTACCCTAATATTAGTCTGGCATACCCCTAAAATAAGAAACATTACATAAGCGACAATGATTATGTTGGATAAAGACAATGCTGATATAGCAGCACATCCCATAATCAAAGCTAAGATTACAGTGAGTCCTTTTTTTAAAGGAAAGTCTTTCGAAGCCAAATAAAAACTTGTTGCAACCCCGCCTAGTCCCATTATGGCTAACAATGTCCCTCCAACAGCAGGGCCTTCATTAAGAACGGATGCAACATATATCGGTAGAATAAAAACCAAAGGTTGGAATATACATGTGGGTACGAAGCTAAGAGTTATAACTTGAGCCAATGCTCTGTTTTTGCTGATGTATTCTATCCCTGTATACAAGTCTTTTAATACGGAAGTATTTTTGGGAACTGGATTATTTCCGTAAGGGGTCTTCATCCTTAGCATAGATATTGTTATTCCTAAATAGCATGCTGCTTCTATGTAAAAATTCCATTTGAAACCTAGCAAATAAATCAACATCCCGCCTATAGCTGGTGCTACTAGTCGTGCTGAAGTTCTGGTGAGTGCGTTAAGGGCAGTAGCGTTACGTAGATTTTCTAATGGCACTACATTTGCGACTAAGGATTGTCTCACAGGCCTGATAATCGATACGCTAATGCCAGTAATTCCTACGTATACAAAGAGATGCCAAGGTTTTAGAGGACCAGAAACCCCTGTGTCTGTAAAATCCGACATAGATACTAGAACAGCAAATAAGACTGCAAGTACAGCCATCATAAATTGAGTTAGTTTGATTAATGATCTGCGATCGAACTTGTCTGCTAATACCCCTGCCCAAGGACCTATGAGGAAAACAGGTAAGGTTCTAAGGGCTAATACTGCTCCGGTGATTACTGTATCACCATTAGTAATTTCTAGTATTAGCCATCCAATAGTCAGGATTTGTAGCCAATCGGCGGAGTTTACGCATAGGTTTCCAAACCATAGAAGTCGAAAGTTTGGGAATTTCAGAGATTCGAATGCGCGGATATTCATAGGATCTACTCTGTTAATCTTAGTTTATGGATCTGAACAATCCCGCGTGAATCCACAATTTGGACAACGGATTTTGCATTTATTTTCATTCATTTTGAATCCGCATATCTCGCATGTTAAATCGTAAACCATCAATATAATCCAGTGTAATTTGATAGCATATTGTAGTCTATAATTACGGAAGAATTAACACTTTAGAAGACTATTTTGTGCGATTTGTTACCACTACAGAATCAAATAATGTATTTGTAGATTGTTCCAATTCGATATGATCAAGGATGTTTAATGCTTGTTGGCACTGTTCAAGTGATATTGAATTGCTGGTTAAATTGATGAACTTATGTTCTAAGTCAGTTTGGCTAAAAGGGTTTTTTTGATGGCCTTTGGGATAACTGGTCTCCACCATGTGAGTTCTTCCTGATTTTGTTGCTAAGTCGATACGGCAGTTGTACTGTTCAGGATACAGACTGGAGAAATTCAGGTTTTCTTCAATAGAGGTAACCGATATCAGCTCTTTGATCGAATCTCTGTTCAGATTGGTGTCGGAGAATGTGTCAGGATTGACTGTACCATCTAATAAGGCTGATGCAACCAAGAACGGAATACTATGATCTGCTGTCTCTCTAGTGGAAGGGGCCCATTTTTCTGGTTCGCTTTGTGGGGTGCTTACTCCACCTTGTCTATAAGATTTTATTGAAATGGAATCAATGTCATCGGTTTGTATAATTGAGGATAACTGACATGCTAGTCCAATGGGAGCTTGTGTATGAATCTGAGAGGGATAAAATTTAAATATATTGTCGCATATTTTAGGCCTTTTACCTTGAGCATCTAACTTATCAATGGTGATATTGTTGTCGCATCCTAATTGTTCCCAAAGACCCCTAGGTCCATCAAAAGGTTTTTCGGGCGAGGTCAATCCTTCTCGGGCTAACAATGCCGCGAATACACCTGACTTCACTGCTGACGCAGTAGCACAGCCTTTCCACATAGATAACTCTCCAACTCTGGTAGCGCCAATAGGCAAATTAGGTACCACAGACAAGGAAAGAGCGTGTAATATTTGTTCTTTAGATAGTTTTAGGAGTTTGCAAGCTATACCTGCAGCGCTGAGACCTAAGAACACTCCTTGATCCCATCCCAGATTGCTCACTATTACTTGGTCTGACAATTTTGCGAAGATTTCATATCCAAGTACTATCGATGTTAGGAGGTCTTTACCTGAGCAATTCAATGCGTGGGTAAGAGTAAGCGCGCCCCCTATCATGTCACTCGGATGACCTCCTCCTGGAGAGAAATAAGAATCATTACAGTCGAGGTATCTGATCATTGTTGTGTTTGCGAACGCTGCCATTTCTGGTGAGCTAGTATTGGTTTCTCCCAGAATACGTGAAGGAATGTCTATCCCTTGAACACTATGGGCTAATCTACGCGAGATTTGCCCTGGAGGGGAATTATACCCACCTATGGCACAAGCAATAGTGTCTATTAATGTATTTTTGGTATGGTCTATTGTTGAGGAGGACAGACAGTCAAATGACATATCCAGTATAAAGTCTGCAATTATTGTACTGGTAGAGTCACTCATGCTGTCCTTCATTTTCTCCAATGGAATCATCTATAGGAGATTCTTCATCGAATTGATTTAGCCACCACTGGTCGAATGTGGCTTCGCCAATTTCTTTCCGGATGGTGGCTAAATGATTGATGACTTGGCTTAACATGGGTAATTTACTATTATTTACCAACGTATAAGTTCGTGCTCCCCATTCTAGAGAACCTTCAATATCCCCGAGTTCTTGCTTTATGATACCCATTTGGCCATAAGTGCGTGCTAGCTTATCTACATTAGAACTCATTTGGAAGAAGTCTATAGCTTTTCTGTACCATTCTTCCGCAGTGGAGAATTGTTCTTGTTCATGGTATAAAAGAGCGATTTGTCTACATTCGTCACCACAGCCTGTGTAGTCTCCAAGTTGCGTTTTGATGTCTAGAGCAGCGACTAACCATTCTTCCGCCTCATCTTGAAGTTCACCTCTGTCTTGAGATAGTAGCCCTAAATAATGGAATTCCCTAGCCATTTGGCCTTGGAAGCCTAGCCTGTCTGCTAAGTGTAGTGCTTGTCGGTACCAACTTTGAGCTTCTTCAAAAAAGTACTGGGCATGGAAGACCGTGCCTAGGTCGTGGTACACCAACATGGCTGTTTCTTCGTCACCATAATTCTCAACAATGCTCTGCGCTTGCTTGTACCAACTTTCTGCTTCTTCATATTTCAGTTGCAATTGGCTTAATAATCCCAGGAATCTGTAATCAACAACCATCTGTTCCTGGTCTTCAAATTGTTGGTGAATTTCTAGTGCTTTATTATATTCTGCTTTGGCATCAGAATATCTACCTTGAAAGTATCGGATTCTGCCTAGATATTGGGAAATCTCTGCTGAATTATCTTCGGCTTCTAAAGTTTGGTAGATGTCATTTGCTTTACTGAAATATTCTTCTGAGGCATCCAACTCTCGGGTTAAAAGATGGATTTCTCCTAATTGACTATACACAGTCGCTAGTTTCAATTCTTGATTGTCAGGCTGGTTATTTTCTAAGTAATCTAGCAATTCATGGCAAATCTCCGTGCCTTCAGAGATTTTATTTTGTTCAATAAGGTCACTGGAAGTAGTGCCTTTTATATATTCCCATAATTCTATACTGTTATTGTCCAGTGCAGAGGAATATGTCAGTCCGATTGTATTGAGAACTTGTTCTCGCAGTAGATCTAATTCGATGAATCGTTTCTGCATTTTGTAGACCTGTGCCACTGGTTGCATTAGGATTTGTGAACTTTCCCAATCTTTGGCTTCCAAGGCTAAACCAAGAGCTTGGTAGAAATTCTCTTCTTCTGCCAGGATAGCGGTAGTTCCTGAATCCGGATTCTCATCCAAGGATTCAAGGAAATGATCTGCGGTATCTGCATATATCCGAGTGAATTCCTGCTCAAGGTTTGAGATCGCTTCAGCTGATTGAGTTCTGTATAACTTTTCTCCGAGTAAAGGAGGTATTGAATTAGGAATGAGGTACACACTTGGAGATATACTGGCCAAAACTCCTGATTCTTTGCTTCCTCTCAGTAACGCCCTTGTTGCTCCCCACCCAAGCTCTTCTTTGAATACTGCTTTGTAAGAGGCGCTTTGAGTGAAGTGGGTTAGTACGTCAAGCATAACTCTTTTTTTGAAGAGTGAGATGATTGGAAGATGAGTGCGAACCCGATATGAAGCTCTTCCGTAGAATGTTTCAAAAGAACTACGCAGTATGTCCTGGTTGGTTTCTATTTGTTTCAGGAGTTCGCTTTCTATGATATTTACAGGAGAATCTTTAAGTAATGGTAGTATAATTTGTAGCGCCAAGGGATGGCCTTCTAATTTGTGTAGCAAGCTTTCTAACTGTGATACAGCCGGCTTGGACGGGTCGTCTCCATATATTGACCCTATGAAGGCCGAGGCAAGCTCTTGGAAGTCATTTTGATCAAATTTAGGTACGGAGATTGTGTTTGCGTTAGTACTTAGAACATCTACAGAGTCTTTCGTTTGAGATATTAGTACGATGTTCGACGGAGTCTCGGGCTCCCAGGTGGCTAAATATTTTTTAAGTTTTTCTAATTCACCTTCTTCCCAGACTGAGCTTGCATAATTGACGTCGTCCCAAATAAGCAAAGTAGCATTCTCCATCAAGTGCTTGGATAGTGCTTCATATTGCTCATCATGGTTAAGGTCCCCGAAAGATATTCCAAAGATTGATGTTCCCGTTTCGTGAATTAGCTTCTGGAAGGAGGATCCCACGGTAATCTGGGAGTAAATTATTCCTCCAGGGTATGTGAGATCGGCTTCTGATATTCGGGCGTAATGCAGAGCTAGGTCCGTTTTCCCTATTCCGGGTTTCCCAATAATGAGTGCTATAGGTAATGTTGAGAGACTTATGGATAAGTCCGAAATGTTTTGAGTCCTGCCCACAAACCCATATTCGGGAGCAGGCGGTAACTGGCTAGTTAGTACGTTGTCAGGCTGCTGCATATCACAGATTCTGCCTATACCTAAATTTATTTGCAGGGGTCAAGATGAAAGGTTTTAGCCTTTAACTACTTCTGACTCCAGCTTCTTTAGACTCTTTAGTCTGTTTCAACCATCTCCACCTCTGGAGAGGGTCACTTACTGCTCTTAGCCATACTCCGAATAAGTTGAAACTTAGTGCGGTTAAGAATATCGCCATACCGGGAACGATTACGACCCACCAAGCTCTAACTATATAGTCTCTACCTTGTGACAACATTAAACCCCAAGATGAATCTGGAGGTTGAATTCCGAAGCCCAAGAAGCTTAGAGTAGTTTCTGTCAATATGTTTCTTGGCACCTCTAACGCCGCTATAGTTAGGATTGGAGTAATAAGGTTAGGTAATATGTGATGGGTGATTATCCTACTGTCTTTGCATCCAATTGATTTTGCTGCGTCTACGAAGGCCTGTTCTCTCAGTGACATTACCACTCCGCGTGACACCCTACAATAAAGCATCCACCTGGCTATTGCGAATACAATAATAATATTTATAAAGCTTGGCCCTAGTATGTACAGCACTATCAAAGCTAGTAATAGTAGGGGAACAGACATAAATATATCTACTGCTCTCATGATAATGTCATCTACTACCCCACGATAATACCCAGCGATCACACCTAAAAGCAGACCCAATGCACCTGAGACAATTACTCCGAGTGCTCCTACAGATATAGAAATTCTGCCACCGTAAATTAAACGGGTGAGCATATCTCTCCCTAGGTGATCAG